>VFQQ010001183.1_pt1 | contig 39059 bp, 35 predicted proteins | sample 3512341 | NCBI WGS metagenome assembly VFQQ01 (sample SAMN10412373, study PRJNA504923) | tailings metagenome | isolation source: Relicate 2 Philex TSF1 revegetated site | place: Philippines: Tuba, Benguet | collected 2017-08-29 | reverse complement strand
AGCGAAAGCAGGGCGTGTAGGCGGTGAAGCGGAGCGGGAGTTCCGCCTCCTCAAGGATCTGGTCCCGGACCAGATTGGTGAGCGCGATTTCCGATGTGGAGATCAGCCAATAGCCGTTCGTCGTATGGAACATGTCCTCGGCGAATTTCGGCAGCTGACCAACCCCATAGACCGCCTCATCCCGCACGAGGTAAGGCGGTGCTATCTCGCTGTAGCCGTGTTCACCGGTATGCAGGTCGAGCATGAAATTGGCGATGGCACGTTCGAGGCGGGCGAGGTCGCGCCTCAGCACGACGAAACGTGCGCCCGACATGCGCGCGGCTGCATCGAAATCCATCAGGCCGAGCCCGCTTCCCAGATCGACATGGTCCCTGGGCGGCGCGTCGAACTGCCGGGGCTCCCCGACCCGGCGAAGTTCGACATTGGCGGTCTCGTCGGGTCCCTTCGGCACATCCGCCGCCGGCACATTGGGTATGCCGGACAGCAGGCTGTCGAGCGCCTCCCCCGCCGCCCGCTCGGCTTCCTCGGCCGCTTGAATACGGTCCTTCAGCGAGGCGACCTCCGCCATCAGGGCGGATGCGTCCTCACCCTTCGCCTTCGCCCGGCCGATCGCCTTGGAGGCTTCGTTCCGCCGGTTCTGAAGTTCCTGGAATTCCGTCTGGTGACGGCGGCGCTGTTGATCCAGGTCCAGAACCTGCGCGGCCGCAGGCGCCATCCGGCGCGCCTCGAGCGCGGCATCTAGCGCGTCGGCGTTCTCACGAATCCATCTGATGTCGAGCATGATCGGACACAACCGGCTGGGAGCGTTGCCTTATAGGCAAGACGCCCGAAACGGTAAAGCTCAGGCGGTCCCGCCCTCGGCCGCCTCGGCCGCTTCGCGCTCCGCTCGCTTCTTCTCCACCATCCGGGCGCTCCAGATCGATATCTCGTAGAGCAGCACCATCGGTACCGCCAGCGAGATCTGGCTGATCGGATCGGGGGGCGTGAGAATGGCAGCAGCCACGAAGACGCCCACGATGGCGTAGCGCCGCTTGGACGCCAGTCCTGCGCTCGACGTGATCCCGACGCGCGCCAGCAGGGTCAGGAGGACCGGCAGCTGGAAAGCGACCCCGAAGGCGAGGATCAGGGTCATGATCAACGACAGGTACTCGCTGACCCGGGTTTCCGCCACGATGGCAAGGGTCCCGTCGCCGCCACTGGTCTGGAAGGACAGGAAGAACTGGAGCGCGAGCGGCATCACCAGGAAGTAGACGAGCGCCGCCCCCATCGTGAACAAGACCGGCGTCGCCAGAAGGAACGGCAGAAAGGCCTTGCGCTCATTGCGATACAGGCCCGGCGCCACGAACATCCAGATCTGCGAGGCGATGACCGGGAAGGCGAGAATGAAAGCGCCCCAGAACGAGACGCGGATATAGGTGAAGAACATCTCCTGCGGTGCCGTCATGATCATGCGGCAGTCGTGACAGACCGTGTAGAGCGGCCAGTGCAGGGTGTTGTAGATCGGCTCCTTGAAACCGTAGCAGACACCGAAGGCCACGACGAACCCGATCATCGAATACATCAATCGGTTGCGCAGCTCGACCAGATGTTCGAGCAGCGGCATCCGGCTCTGTTCGATATCGTCTTCCTGGGTCGCGCTCACGGCTTCGCACCGGATTCAGGCGCAGGGGGCTGCAGTGCGGAAACCGGCTCGGAGGCGGACGTCAAGGCCCCCGGTGCGGTGGACGACGGCTCCGACACGGCCGCTTCCGCGGCAGCCGCAGCTTCCCCGACGGTCTTCCGCAATTCTCCTCCCGGGTCGACCGTGTTGGCGATCTCGTTCTTCACATCGAAGCTGGTGATCTTCTCCGCCTGCTTCTTCAGCTCGTCGAGTTCGGCCTGACGGGCGATGTCGTCGAGATGACCCTGAAACTCGCGCGCGAGCGCCCGGGCCTTGCCGGTCCACTGGCCGACCTGGCGAAGCACTCTTGGCAGATCCTTCGGCCCGAGCACGACAAGGGCGACGACCCCGATGACCGCCATCTCGGACCAACCAATATCGAACATGCGAAAGCCTCTCGCCGGCCACGCCGGGCCGGTGGGTCCTCAGCCTGAGACCTTGTCGGCGACCGGCTTCTGTTCGGTTCCTGCCGTGCTCTGCGCATGAATCTGGCTCGGGGGAGCGGCGGGAGCCGGCGGCGCCGCCTCCTCCTCCGGCTTGGGATCCGACATGCCCTTCTTGAAGTTCTTGATCCCCTGAGCCACGTCGGTCGCCACCTTGGGCAGTTTTCCCGCCCCAAAAACGAGCAACACGACCACCAGAACGATCAGCCAATGCCAGACACTGAAGCTGCCCATGATACTCTCCCGCGTGGGCGCGAAGCCCATGACCTCATGTTTGGAATTATGTCGGAAAGCCGCTAGCGAGGCAACGAAGGCTCCGCTGTCGGAAAGACATGCACCTGTGCGGCATCGAGCGCAACCTCCACCCTGATGCCGGGTGACACATCGAGCCGTGACGGAACGCGCGCCAGCCAGGGTTCGGGCAAACCCTCGATGTTCAGACGCAGCAGACGGCTTGCTCCGAGCGGGCGAACCGAGGCCACCACCGCGGGAACGCCGCCGCCCTCCCTCGCGATGGACAACGCTTCCGGACGCACAAGGATTTCGACCGCTGTCCCCTCGCCCGCACCTGCCGGGGCCGGGAGGCCGCCCCAGGGCGTAGCCACCCCTTGTCCTGTCGCGCGACCGACCAACGTGTTCGTTTCGCTGAAAAATCGGGCGACGGAAGCGTCGACGGGTCGGTCATACAGCTCGTCCGGCGATCCGATCTGTACGATCCGCCCCTTGCGCATCACCGCGATGCGGTCAGCCAGGCGCATGGCCTCTTCGGGGTCGTGCGTTACCAGAAGCGCCGCGGTGCCGGTCGAGGCGAGCAGGGCTGCGGTATCTTCGCGCACCTGGTCGCGCAGCCTGACATCCAGACCGGAGAACGGCTCGTCGAGGAGCATCAGCCGGGGCGCCGGCGCCAGGGCGCGGACAAGTGCGACCCGTTGTTGTTCCCCGCCGGAGAGTTGATGAGGATAGTGGTCGGCGAGTTCGGCGAGGCCCACTCGCCTCAGCATATCGACCGCTCGCTGACGCGCCTCGGCCGCCGGCATCCTCAGGCCGAAGCCGACGTTTGCGGCCAGGGTCAGATGTGGAAACAGGGCAAAATCCTGAAACACCAGCCCGACGCCGCGGCGTTCGGGCGGCACATGCACACCGGGGCCGGCGACGACCTTGCCAGCGAGGACGATCTCGCCCGACTGTACGATCTCGAGCCCCGCAACCAGCCGGAGCGTGGTCGTCTTGCCGCAGCCGGAAGGCCCCAGAAGGCTCACGATCTCGCCCGGCGCGACCTCGATCGACAGATCGCGCACCACAGGCTGCTCGCCAAAGGAATGGCTCAAGGAGCGGACCGAGAGTCCGTTCATGGCATCGACTACCCGTCCCGCCGGTTGGCGGTCAATGCGGCACGCAAGCGATGCGGCAGAATGGGGACACGGTCCACGCGAACGCCGCAGGCATGCCGGACGGCCCCCAGGATCGCGGGCGCGGTCGGCACGAGCCCCGGCTCCCCCACGCCCTTGGCGCCGAAGGGGCCAAGCGGTTCCGGATCCTCGATCAAGATCACGTCGATCGGCGGTACGTCACCCACGGTCGGAATGAGATAGTCGTGGAGGTTCTCCGTGCGTCCGGGGATGTATTCCTCCATCAGCGCCAGGCCAAGGCCCTGGGCGACCCCGCCCTGGATCTGGCCCTCGACCAGCTGAGGGTTGATCGCACGGCCGACATCGTGAGCGGCAACGATGCGCAGCGGGGCAACCGTTCCGAGTTCGGTATCGACCTCGACCACCGCCATCTGGGCGGCGAACCCGTAGGTGGCGTAGGGAACGCCCTGGCCGTCGGCGTCGAGCGGGGTGGTCGGAGGATCGAATCTTCCCTCGCCGACCAATACGTCTCCGTTCGGCAAGGCAGGGAGGCGAGCGAGATCGACCGGGTGAAGCACCCCGCCGTCCTCGACGATGAGCACGCTGCCGCGCCAGCCGATCCTGGCCGTATCGCCCGCATTGGCGAGACGGAGCACCGCGCGGCGCAAATCGCGCGCCGCGAGTTCGGTGGCCTTTCCTGATACGAAGGTCTGGCGCGAGGCTGAGGTTTTCCCGGCATCGGCCGTACGGTCCGTATCACCCATGACCAGCTTGATACGGCTGATCGACAGGCCCAGGACCTCGGCGGCGATCTGGCTCAGGATCGTGTTCGAACCCTGGCCGATATCCACGGCGCCGTTGTAGAGCGTCACCTGTCCGTCGCCGTCGATACCGATACGCATCGTCGATGGGTTCGGGAGGGACGTGTTCCCGATGCCATACCACATGCAGCCGATTCCGACGCCGCGGCGATGCGCCGTGCCGGCACGGTTGTGGATCGCCACCGCCTCGAGAGCGGCCTGCCAATGCGGCGCCAGAGCATCGAGGCATTCGGCAAGCCCGGCGCTTGCGTGCAGGACTTGGCCCGTCGGCGTGCGGTCGCCGGTACGGATTGCATTGCGGCGGCGCAGTTCCAGCCGATCGATCTTCAGCTGCTCGGCCAGGTCGTCGAGCAGCGCCTCGTGCGCGATCGCGACCTGCGGCACTCCGAAGCCGCGAAACGCGCCCGATGGGGGCGCGTTGGTGAAAAGCGCGCGGGTCTTGGCCGTGACATGGGGGACCCGATAGGGGCCGGAGGCGTGCACCGGCACACGGTTCGCCACGGTCGGCCCCCAGCTCGCATAGGCGCCTGTGTCGAAGGCCGCGTCGATCTCGGCTCCCAGCAGGTGTCCCGCCGCATCCGCGGCGAAACGCGCCGTGATCTTCGCAGGGTGCCGTTTGGTCGAGGAGGCCATGCTTTCGGGCCGTGCGTAAACGCAGGCGACCGGGCGATCCAGCAGCCACGCCGCCAGCGCGATCAGGGGTTGGACCGAGAGGTCGAGCTTTCCGCCAAAGCCCCCGCCGCAGGCGGTCGGTACGATCCTCACCTGCTCCTTGCCCAGCCGGAGCACGGTCGCCACCTCCTCCCGGTCCATGCCCGGTGCCTGGGTGGTTGCGAAAATCTCGATGCGGTCGCCGACCCGGCGCGCCCAGCCGGCCTCCGGCTCTATATAGGCGTGTTCGACGAAAGCGGTTTCGAACGTGCCGGCGGCGACCGCCGCGGCCCCCTTGATGGTCTCGGCCGCGTCGCCGCAGCGGACCAGGCCGCGGATCAGCAGGTTGCCCGGCTTGTCCGCCTGTACCAGAGGGGCGCCGGGCGCTTCCGCAGCCGGAATTCCCTCTACCGGCACCTCGGGCCGGTAGTCGATCGGCAGATCCTCCTCGCGCACCCGTTCCACCGCCCCACGCGGTCCCACCAGGGCCAGCACGGCCTCGCCGCGAAAGCGGACGATGCCATCGGCCAGCACCGGCTGATCCTTGACGTCGGGATAGATCCCGAAGCCGTTCGAGGGCACGTCGCGCGCCGTCAGGATCAGGCGCAGTTCCGGATGCGCGGCGTGGAACCGCTCCAGCGGCCCGATCGTGAAGCGGGCGCGTGGATGCGGCGAACGCACCACGCGCAGCCACAGCGCATCAGCCGGAATGCCGTCCGCCCCATAGGATTCCGTACCCACGACCTTGGGCAGGCCATCGACCTTGAGAAGCGGCCTTCCGACGAGATCGGCATCCTCCGGCAGCGCAGGCATGGCGACCTCGCCTCGCGCCTCCAGGATCGCTTCGACGATCTTGCGATAACCCGTGCACCGGCACAGCACACCGCCGATGGCGTCCATCACGTCCTGTTCGCTGGGCGCTTCACGCGCACCGAGCAGATCGGTCGCGGCCAGCAGCATGCCGGGCGTACAGATGCCGCACTGCGCTGCACCGTGCTTCAGGAAGGCGCGCTGGATCCGGCTCAGCGAACCGTGACCCATCAGTCCCTCGACGCTGACGACGACCTTGCCCGCGGCCTGGGCCACCGGGGTCAGGCAGGCACAAACCTGACGTCCGTCGAGCAGTACCGTACAGGCTCCGCAGTCGCCCGCGTTGCAGCCGATCTTGACGCCCTTGCAGCCGAAATCGTCCCGCAGGACATCGGCGAGGCGGGACAGACCGGCGGCGCGGCTCTCGACCATCCTTCCGTTCAGCATGAAGCGGTGCAGGTTCATGTCGAAAGGGCCGCAAGACCGCGGCGGACCAGGGTGACCGCCGCCTGACGGCGATATGCGGCGCTCGCGCGAATGTCGTCGATCGGGCTCAGTTCTGCGAACTGGACGGCATCGACCGCCGCCGCCGCGGCACTGGCCGGTCTGCCGGCCAGTGCCGCCTCCAGCTCGGGCAGGCGCCGGGCAGCAGCCGAGCAGGATCCGATGGCGACGCGGGCGAGCGTGATATGCCCCTCCTCGACATCGAGGCGGATCGCGACCGACACGATCGATATGACCAGGTAGCGCCGAGCGCCGAGCTTGCTGAACAGGGTGTGGGTCGCCCCCCGCGGTTTGGGCAGGTCGAGCGCCGCCACGATCTCGCCCGGCTGCAGGACGGTCCGTCGGCTTCCGAGCACGAAATCCGCGATCGGCATTCGCCGGGTTCCCCGGGCCGACACGATCTCCGCCACCGCATCCAGCGTCAGCAGCACGGGGATGCCGTCTGCAGCGGGAGAGGCGTTGCAGAGATTGCCGACGAGGGTACCGGCATTCTGGATCTGCGCCCCGCCGACCTCGCATGCCGCCTGTTTCAATCCGTCGAACAGTGGCGGCAGATCACCTTCGACCACATCGGTCCAGGTGGTTGTCGCTCCGACACGCCAATGATCGCCCCGATCCTCGATCCCGCGCAGCGCAGGGATCGCCGATAAGTCGAGGATCGTCTCGCTCTCCAGCGACCGTCCCACGCGCGCCGGATAGAAGTCCGTGCCACCCGCAAGGATGGTGAAACGTTGCTGGGCGAGCGCCGTCAGCGCCTCCTCCAGGCTGGTCGGCCGCAGATAGTCTCCCAAAGCCGCGGACTCAGAACGGGATGTCGTCGTCCAGGTCGCGCGCCGTGGACCGGCCTCCACCGCCGCCCCCGCTCCGCATGCCTCCTCCACCCATGCCGCCGCCCGATCGCGGTGCCATGGGTTCGGCCATGTCGTCGCCCTCGCTCATCCCGCCGCCGGCACCGTCGCGGCGACCGTCCAGCATGGTGAGTTCGCCCTTGAAGCGGGTGAGGACGACTTCGGTATTGTACTTCTCCACGCCCTGCTGGTCGGTCCACTTGCGGGTTTGCAGCGAACCCTCGACATAGACCTTCGAGCCCTTCCGCAGATACTGCTCCGCCAGTTTGACCAGGTTCTGGTTCCAGATCACCACCTGGTGCCACTCCGTCTTCTCCTTGCGCTCGCCCGACTGCTGGTCGCGCCAGGTCTCGGAAGTCGCGATCCGGAGGTTGGCGACGCGATCGCCGTTTTGCATGGCCCGGACCTCGGGATCGCGCCCGAGATTGCCGACCAGGATGACCTTGTTGACGCTGCCCGCCATCTGCCTGTTCCCGAAATGTACCTTGAGGGCTCCTTTCTACGCACTATAGTCCCGGTCCGCCATCCCTCGCGAGTCTGAAGCGCCCATGTCGAAGTTCATTTGCGTCCGCGGGGCGCGCGAGCACAACCTCAAGGGGATCGACGTCGACATCCCGCGCGACAAGCTGGTGGTGATCACCGGCTTGTCGGGATCGGGCAAGTCTTCTCTCGCCTTCGACACCATCTATGCCGAGGGGCAGCGCCGCTACGTCGAATCACTTTCGGCCTATGCGCGCCAGTTCCTGGAACTCATGCAGAAGCCCGATGTGGATCACATCGAGGGTCTGTCTCCGGCCATCTCGATCGAGCAGAAGACGACCTCGAAGAACCCCCGCTCCACCGTCGGCACGGTGACCGAGATCTACGACTATATGCGCCTGCTCTGGGCTCGGGTCGGGATCCCCTACTCGCCCGCCACCGGACTGCCGATCGAAAGCCAGACCGTGTCCCAGATGGTCGATCGCATCATGGCGCTGCCCGAAGGCACACGGCTCTATCTGCTTGCGCCGATGATCCGGGGCCGGAAGGGGGAGTACCGCAAGGAACTCCAGGACCTCAGGAAGCGCGGTTTTCAGCGCGTGCGGATCGATGGAAAGCTCTACGAAGTCGATGCCGTGCCGACCCTCGACAAGAAGCGAAAGCACGACCTCGAGGTCGTTGTGGACCGCGTGGTGGTCCGCCCCGACCTGCAGACGCGTCTCGCCGATTCGCTCGAGACCGCGCTCGGCCTCGCGGACGGGATCGTCTATGCCGATGACGCCGACACCGAAGGGCGCATTGTCTTCTCGGCCAAGTTCGCCTGCCCGGTTTCCGGCTTCACCATCGACGAGATCGAACCGCGCCTCTTCTCCTTCAACAACCCCTTCGGCGCCTGTCCGACCTGCGACGGCCTCGGCGTCAAGATGGTCTTCGATGCAGACTTGGTGATACCGGACGAGAAGCTCAGCTTGCGCAACGGCGCCGTCGCACCCTGGGCGCGGTCCACCTCGCCCTACTACATGCAGACTCTGGAGAGCATCGCACGGCACTTCCGGGTATCGACCACAGTCTCATGGGCGGACTTGCCGAAGCCGGTGCGCGACACCATCCTGTTCGGATCGGGCGAGACGCCGATCACGATGACCTATGACGACGGCCTGCGCGCATACACGACCCAGAAGCCCTTCGAGGGCGTGATCCCGAATATGGAGCGCCGCTGGAAAGAGACAGAGTCGTCCTGGGTCCGCGAGGAAATGGAACGCTTCCAGGCCTCCTCTCCCTGTGAGGCTTGCGGTGGCTATCGCCTGAAGCCGGAAGCGCTGGCGGTGAAGGTCGATGCGACGCACATCGGCCAGGCTTCGGAGATGTCGATCAAGCAGGCGGCCGCCTGGTTCCGCGCCCTTCCCGGCCGACTCAACGACAAGCAGAACGAGATCGCCACCCGTATCCTGAAGGAGATCAACGAGCGGCTCGGGTTCCTGGAGAATGTCGGGCTGGAGTATCTGACGCTGTCCCGCAACTCCGGAACACTTTCGGGTGGAGAGAGCCAACGAATCCGCCTCGCCTCGCAAATCGGATCGGGCCTCACCGGGGTGCTCTACGTGCTGGACGAACCCTCGATCGGGCTGCATCAGCGCGACAATGCCCGTCTGCTCGAAGCGCTCGAACACCTTCGCGACATCGGCAATACCGTGATCGTGGTCGAGCACGACGAGGAGGCGATCCGCTCCGCCGATCACGTGATCGACATGGGTCCGGCGGCGGGCGTTGGCGGCGGCCATGTCGTAGCGGAGGGAACGCCGGCTCAGGTCATGGCGAATCCGGGTTCGCTCACCGGACAGTACTTGACCGGCATGCGCCAGATCGCGGTGCCGGACCGGCGCCGCTCCGCGAAGGAGAACCGCTGGCTCGGTATCGTCGGCGCCCGGGGCAACAACCTGAAGAACGTCAGCACGCGCATTCCCTTGGGGACGCTGACCTGCATCACCGGCGTGTCCGGCGGCGGCAAGTCGACGCTCATCATCGAGACGCTCTACAAGGCCCTCGCCCGCCGGCTGAACGGTGCGCGCGAACAGGCCGGCCCACACGATCGGATCGACGGTCTCGAATTCCTCGACAAGATCGTCGATATCGACCAGTCGCCCATCGGCCGGACGCCACGGTCGAATCCGGCCACCTATACGGGCGCCTTCGGGCCGATCCGCGACTGGTTCGCCGGCCTGCCCGAGGCACAAGCGCGCGGCTACAAGCCCGGGCGCTTCTCCTTCAACGTCAAGGGCGGACGCTGCGAGGCCTGCCAGGGCGACGGTCTGATCAAGATCGAGATGCATTTCCTGCCCGATGTCTACGTGCAATGCGACGTCTGCAAGGGCCAGCGCTACAACCGCGAGACGCTGGAGATTCGCTTCAAGGACAAGTCGATCGCGGAAGTGCTGGATATGACGGTCGATGACGGCGCCGTCTTTTTCAAGGCGGTGCCGAGCGTCCGCGAGAAGCTCGAAATGCTTCAGGAAGTCGGCCTCGGCTATATCAAGGTCGGCCAGCCGGCGACGACGCTGTCGGGCGGCGAGGCGCAACGGGTCAAGCTCGCCAAGGAACTGTCCCGCCGGGCAACCGGGCGGACGCTGTACATCCTCGACGAACCCACGACCGGATTGCATTTCGAGGACGTTCGGAAACTCCTCGAAGTGCTGCACCGCCTGGTCGACCAGGGCAACAGCGTAGTGGTGATCGAGCACAATCTGGAGGTGATCAAGACCGCCGACTGGCTGATCGACCTCGGCCCGGAGGGCGGCGACGGTGGCGGACGGATCGTCGCCGAAGGTCCGCCGGAACTGGTCGCCCGCGTGGAGGAGAGCCATACCGGCCGCTACTTGAGGACCTATCTGCGAGCGGGCGTGCAGACGGTCGCCGCGAAACAGGCCAAGCGGGCCGGCCGTCGCGCGTCTTGAAGCGACGGCGGTTTCCCCTCGTCAGCCGACATTCCATGCGCCCGACCTCCGGGCTCGCAGGCGCGAGCAGCGGCCGGTGCTCGCAGTAGCCGGTTCTGCCGAAGGGCGACCAGTATCGGCTTCGTCCATCAGTTGATCGCCGTGATCGCAGTGCGGGCGAGATAGGCCGAAGTCGTCACCTTCGACCTTCCCCTCGCTCCGGCGCCCGATTTCCGCGCCGATCAGGCCAGGGCCGATCAGGCCAGCGCCGCCTCGCTGACCGGATCGCCGGCGATCCGGCTGTGCCACATCACGCGCTGCTGCTTCATGTCCCAGGGCGTCGCGCGGTGCAGCAGGCAGCGGTTGTCCCAGATCACCGCATCGCCCGCCTTCCAGTCGTGGTGATAGACCCGCGGCGGCTGGCAGGCGAAGGCCACCAGGTCCTCGAGAAACGCCTCTGACTCCGCCGGGTCCATGCCGGGGATGTTGTGCGCATGCCGCCCGATCAGCAGCGACTTGCGCCCTGTCTCGGGATGCACCTTGACCAGAGAACGTCGGGGCACCGGCCCGTCATGCAGGCCATAGCCGTTGTATTCGCCGTCATGCTGCTTCGTCTGGTGGCCGAGCTTGCTCTGGCTGTAGTGGAGGGAGTGATAGGCCGACAGACCTTCCACCATCGCCCGCCTGCGGCCATCCAGGGCGTCATAGGCGGCACGCATGTCGGCCCAGCCGGTCTGTCCGCCCACGCTCGGGACCACCTCGGCGGTGAAGACGGCGCCCTTCGCCTGGACGGGCATGTAGGTGCTGTCGGCATGCCAGCCCATGTTGCCCTTGAGGATCTTCATCACGTCGTCGTTGACGGCCTCGTCCCGCAGGGACCCGTCCGACTTGACGTTGCTTATGGCGATGATGTCGAATTCCAGCTTGCCGAAGCGGTTGGCAAACGCGATCTGCTCTTCCCGCCGCAGATGCTGTCCCGGAAAGATCAGAAGCGCGTATTCCAGCCAGGTGGCATAGAGATCCCGCCAGGTCGCCTCATCGATGGCGGTGAGCTTCACGCCGGTGATCACCGCGCCGAAAGTGGCGTCGAGCGGTTCGACGGTGAAATTGCGTGCCATGCGCCTTCCTCCACACTTGTTGTTGAACGGAAGGTTAGATCATCGCGGCGCCCCGCGCCAAGCGGCCCGGTCACGCGGCCTTCATCTCCGCAGCCAAGCGATCCCGGATCAGTGCCCCGATCTCGAAGGAGCGCAGTCGCGCCGCATGCTCGAAGATCTGGCCGGAAATCATCACTTCGTCGGCCTGCGTCTGTTCGATGAAGGCGCGCAGCCGCGGAGCGATGCTGTCCGCCGTGCCGACGAAGGCGCAGGCGAGCGCCCGGGAGACGTTCGCCAGTTCCATCGGCGAGGCATGGTCGGCGATGTTGTCCACCGGCGGCGGCAGGGGGCCCGGCGTGCCGCGACGCAGGTTGACGAACTGCTGCTGGGCGGAGGTGAAGATGCGTCGTCCCTCCTCCTCCGCGTCGGCGGCGAAGAGGCTCATGCCGACCATGGCATAGGGCTTGTCCAGGAAGGCCGAGGGTTCGAACCGGCTGCGGTAGATGTGCAGCGCGTCCATCAGCATTTCCGGCGCGAAATGGGAGGCAAAGGCGAAAGGCACCCCGATCATGGCGGCGAACTCGGCGCTGAAGAGACTCGAACCCAGAAGCCAGACGGGCACCCGCAGACCCGCCCCGGGAACGGCCCTGATACGCTGGCCCGGCTGTGCCGGTTCCAGATAGCGGATCAGTTCCATGACGTCCTGAGGAAAGCGGTCGGCACTCTCCTCCATGTTCCGCCTGAGCGCACGCGCGGTGAGCATGTCCGTGCCGGGTGCGCGGCCGAGGCCGAGGTCGATCCGACCCGGGAACAGGGATTCCAGCGTGCCGAACTGCTCTGCGATCACCAGCGGCGAATGGTTCGGCAGCATGATGCCACCGGAGCCGACCCGGATCGTCTTCGTCCCCGCGGCGACGTGGCCGATGACGACGGACGTGGCCGCACTGGCGATCCCCGGCATGTTATGGTGCTCGGCGAGCCAGTAGCGCAGATAGCCCCAGCGTTCCGCATGCTGAGCCAGGTCGCGCGAATTGCGGAACGCATCGGCCGCCGTGCTGCCCTGGGTGATCGGCGACAGGTCGAGGACTGAAAACGGTATCATGCAGGCACTCACGATGCGGTGGCGGCGGCGCTATTGTGAAGACATTGGGCGTCTGCGCCAATCGGCAACGGGGGAAAGGAGATTCCGGCGATGATCCGCCTCACCCTTCTCGTGCCGGCGCTGCTGCTGCTGGGAGCCTGCGCGGCGAGCGAACCCGCTGCTCCGAAAGCCCTCACGCTGGAAGGAACCGATTGGACCTTGATGCGTGTGGGAACCGCCACCGTGACCGCGCCTGGCGGTGCCCGGGCCCCCAACCTGAAGCTGGGCGGCAGTCGTGCAGGCGGGTTCAGCGGTTGCAACCGCTTCGGCGGGGCCTATGAGATATCCGGAACGTCCGTGCGCTTCACCCAGATGGTCGCCACACGAATGGCCTGCATGAACGGCGGAGAGTTGGAACAGGCCTATCTCGACGCCCTCGCCACTGTTCGGGGCTGGAGGATCGCAGGCGACCGCCTCACCCTGCTCAGCGCAGGCGGGAACGTACTCCTCGACTTTCGGGCCGGAGCGCCATAGCCGCTCCGGCCCCGAGCCGTGCTACTTCGGCAGCCTGCCGTCGACGCCCTCGATCAGCCAGTTCATGCCTGCGATCGCCCCATCGTCCAGTTCCTTGCCGGCCTCCACCTTCACGGCGCCGGTCTGATCCTTCATCGGCCCCTTGAAGACGACGAAGCTGCCGTTGCGGATGTCCACCTCGAGCTGTTTCGCCTTGTTGGCGAGGGCATCCGGCATGTTGCGGTAGGGTGCCATGGTAAGCATGCCACTGCGCAGCCCGCCCCAGGTATCCGCCGGCTTCCAGGTCTTGTTCACGAAAGCCTCGACCCGTTCGATGTAGTAGGGATCCCAGTTGTCGATGGCGGAGGTGAGCTGCGAGTTCGGGGCGAACTTGATCATCTCGGTCGCCTGACCGAAGGCCTTGAAGCCGCGGGCATCGGCGGCCTGGAGCGGTGCCGGGGAATCCGTGTGCTGGGTGAGGATGTCGCAGCCCTGGTCCAGGAGTGCCTTCGCCGCATCGCCTTCCTTCCCGGGATCGTACCAGGAATTGATCAGGATGAACTTGAGCGTCGCCTTCGGGTTCACGCTGCGCATTCCCATCAGGAAGGCGTTCATTCCCATGATTACTTCCGGAATCGGAATCGACCCGACATAGCCGGCCACCCCGGCCTTGGAGAGCGTGCCGGCGATGACGCCCTGGATATACCGCGCCTCGTAGAAACGAATGTTGTAGGTGGCGACGTTGGCAGCCCGCTTGTAGCCGGTGCAATGCTCGAAGAACACCTTGGGGAAGCGCTGTGCCACCTTGATCGTCGGGTTCATGAACCCGAAGGACGTGGTGAAGATCAACCCGTGTCCCTTGGCCGCGAGGTCTGCGATGACCCGCTCGGCATCCGGCCCCTCGGCCACGTTCTCGACATAAGTCGTCTGCACCTTGTCACCGAGCGCGGAGACGACGGCCTTGCGGCCCTGGTCGTGCTGGTAGCTCCAGCCGTAATCGCCAACCGGGCCGACATAGACGAAGCCCACCTTTGGGGTCGCAGCCAGGGCCGGCCTCGCGATGATGGCCGGCGCGGCGAGGCTGGTCGCACCCGCTCCCAGGAGACGGTTGAAATTGCGTCGGTTCAGCACGGTCGGGATTCCCTTTCTCGATAGGCTCTGTCCCATTCTGCCGGCTCAACTGCCGGCATGGAATGGGCGACCGAGGCAGGCCGGAGCGTTCAGGCGGATCCGGAAGGCGTCCCTGGATATCAGGACCAGCACCAGGATGGTCACCAGGTAGGGCAAGGCGGAGACCAATTGCGAGGGAATGGCCATCCCGAGTCCCTGTACATAGAGCGACAGGTACATGATGCCGCCGAACAGATAGGCGCCGAGCAGGAGCCAACCCGGGCGCCAGGTGGCGAAGACCACGAGCGCCAGCGCGATCCAGCCACGTCCGGCCGTCATGTTCTCCGACCAACTGGCGTTGTAGGCGAGCGACATGTAGGCGCCTGCCAGCCCGGCCATCGCACCGCCGAAGAGCGTCGCCAGATAGCGGATACGAACCACGGGAAAGCCGATCGCATGCGCCGCGTCGTGGTTGTCGCCCACCGCACGCAGGATCAGGCCGGCGTGGGTCCTGTACAGGAACCAGGCCGTGCCGGTTACCGCGGCCAGACTCACATAGACGAGAACGTCCTGCCCGAACAGGACAGGGCCGATGAAGGGCAGGTCGGTCAGTGACCCGAGATCGATCTTCGGCACGCGGGTCACCGTGATCCCGACATAGGTCGCACCCACCAGGGCGCTGAGCCCGGCGCCGAAGATCGCGATGGCGAGCCCGGTCGCCACCTGATTGGCGAGGAGCGTCAGCGTCAGCACTGCGAAGACGCCGGCGATGAACATGCCGCCCAGCAAGCCCGCGACCGCCCCCAGAAGCGGGCTCCCGGTGATGCTGGCCACCGCGAAGCCGGCGACCGCACCCACCAGCATCATCCCTTCGACACCGAGGTTGAGGACCCCGGCTTTCTCCGTCACCAGCTCGCCCGTCGCCGCAAGCAGCAGCGGCGTGGAAGCGATAATGACGCTCAGGATGAAGCTGGTGAGCTGAAAGCTCATGCCGTCACCGGACCCTGCCAGCGCAACCGGTAGCGGATCAGCGTATCGCAGCCGAGCAGCAGGAACAGCAGGACGCCCTGGAAAATGCCGGTGACGGCGCTGGGCAGCCCCAGCGTCACCTGCGCGGCCTCGCCTCCCAGATAGGACAGGGCGAGGACCAGTCCCGCGGCGACCACCCCGATCGGATGCAGCCGGCCGAGAAAGGCCACGATGATCGCGGTGAAGCCGTACCCGGGCGAAATCGAGGGTGTCAGCTGCCCTATCGGGCCCGCCACCTCGAACAGGCCGGCGAGACCCGCCAGCCCGCCGCTGATCAGGAGCGCGGTCCAGATCAAACGGTGCTGGCTGAAGCCGGCGAATCGCGCGGCGCGAGGTGCCTCTCCCTGGACGCGGAGCTGGAAGCCGAGCATCGATCGCATCAGCACGATCCACCCGATCACGGCCGCAACCGCCGCCAGGAGCACGCCGAGGTGCACGCGGGTCGCCTCCAGCAGGATCGGCGCCGTGGCATCGGCGGAGAACATGGCGCTCTGTGGGAAACCGTATCCTTCCGGATCGCGCCAGGGGACGGAAACGAGATAGATCAGAAGCAGCCGCGCCACATAGGTCAGCATGAGGCTGGTCAGGATCTCGTTCGCGTTGAAGCGTGTGCGAAGCCACGCCGGAATCGCGGCCCAGGCCATCCCGCCCAGACACCCGGCCAGCATCATGGTCGGAAACAGCAGGATGGCGGGAGCCTCGGGAAAGGCAAGCCCGACGCCGCCGCCGGCGATGGCGCCCAGCGTGTACTGGCCCTCCGCCCCGATGTTCCAGACATTGGCCCGACAGGCGATCGCGATGCCGACCCCGATCATGATCAATGGCGCCGCCTTGACCAGAAGCTCGGCGCCACCGCCCTCGGTGGCGAACGGTTCGATCAGAAAGGTATGAAGCGCCGCGACGGGATCACGGCCCATGATCCGGAAGATGACGGCGGCGGTCACGACGGTGAGCCCGAGCGCGAGCACGGGCGAGGCGAAGGACCAGAAGCCGGAGGGACGGCCGCGGGGTTCGAGCCTAAGCCGCATGCATCCGTCCCTTGCCCTCCATCAGAAGGCCGATCTCCGCCGCCGAAGCGCCGGCCACCGGTCGAACCGGCGACAATCTCCCTCCGGCGATGACGGCGATGCTGTCGCATAGGGACAGGATCTCGTCCAGGTCCTGGGAGATAACCAGGACCGCGGCGCCACCATCGGCCAGATCCAGGATCGCCTGCCGGATGGCCGCCGCCGCTCCCGCATCGACGCCCCAGGTGGGTTGTGCGACGACCAGCAGGCCGGGCGCCTGCAGCACCTCGCGTCCCACCACGAACTTCTGGAGGTTGCCGCCGGACAGCGAGCGCGCCTCGGCCGCCGGCCCGGTCGTCCGGACGTCGAAACGGGCGATCACTTCGTGCGCGAACCCGGCCGTTCTCGGTCCGTCGATCAGCCCGAGGCGGGCCAGCAGCCGGCGCATGTGACCGGAAAGGAAGCCGTTCTCGGCAAGGCTCATCGACCCCACCGCAGCATGTCCGTTCCGCTCCTCCGGCACGAAACAGGCGCCGAGCGCGCGGCGTTCGCGCGGGCCCAGCCGGCCGGCCGCCACGCCGTCGATGCGGATCGCATCGGCCCGGCTGCGAACCTCGCCCGACAGCGCCGCCATCAGCTCCCCCTGCCCGTTGCCCGCGATCCCGGCAATGCCGAGAATCTCGCCGGCCCTCACCTGCAGCCGGATGTCGGACAGGTCGGTGCCGAACTGCTGGTCGGAGGTGAGCGAGAGGCCGTCGACGGAGAGGCGCACGGCTGCCCCGGAGAGGTCGCGGCGATGCGCCTCGGGCATGCCGACGCTGCTGCCGATCATGAGTTCGGCGAGCCGATGCGCCGTCTCCGCCCGGGGATCGCAATGGGCGACCACCCTGCCCATGCGCATGATCGTCGCCGCATGGCAGAGCGCGCGGATCTCTTCCAGCTTGTGGCTGATGTACAGCACGGCACAGCCTTCGGCGGCCAGACCCCGTAGCGTCCCGAACAGCCGATCGGCCTCCTGGGGCGTCAGGACCGAGGTCGGCTCGTCCATGATCAGGAGCCTGGGGTTCTGCAGCAGGCAGCGCACGATCTCGATCCGCTGGCGCTCTCCCACCGACAGGTCATGCACGGTCCGGTCGGGATCGAGCGGCAGGCCGTAGCGGCGGGAGATGTCCGCGACCCTTTCCCGCAAGCCGGCCCGATCCTTCGCATCGCTCAGGCCGAGTGCGATGTTCTCCGCGACGCTGAGCGCCTCGAACAGCGAGAAATGCTGGAACACCATGCCGATCCCGAGCCGCCGCGCCGCCGCGGGATCGGCGATGCGCACGCTCTCCCCCTTCCAGTGGATCGTCCCGGAATCGGGCTTCAGGACCCCGTAGATGATCTTGACCAGGGTGCTCTTGCCGGCCCCGTTCTCGCCCAGGAGCGCGTGGATCTCGCCCGCGCGGACCTCGAGATCCACGGAATCGTTGGCGCGCGTGCCCGGGAAATCCTTCGTGATCCCCGAAAGCGCCAGCAGCGGTGTGGTCTCGTCCCCCGTCACGGTCCCGAGCCTAGCCGAGCAGGCTTCCCAAGGCGACCGCGACGAGGATGCCGAGGGCCACTTTCCGGTACGCCGCCTCGTTCGCCCGCCCGAACCCCTTGGCGCCGGCCCAGGCGGTGAGCAGATAGACCGGTGCCAGCCACAGGGCCTGCACCGCCATGGCCCGGTCGAGCGCGCCGGAAACACCCAGCACGCCCAGGGCGGCGAGATCGACGATGGCGAAGTAGACCACGCAGGACGCCCGCACCTCGGCGGCCGCATACGGTCCCGACAACAGGAAGAACACCACGGGCGGCCCGGCCATCCCGACCGCGCCGTTGAGAAAGCCCGATGCCGCCCCCGCGGCCGCCGTCGCCGGCACGGTCGGCCGGCCTGCGTGGCGCCAGCCGAAGGCGAGCAGGGCGACGAAGGCCAGCACCACCCCCGACATGACGAGCCGCATCGTCTCCGCCGGCACGGCGAGCAGGGCCCGGACGCCGAGCGGAACGGCCGCGAGCCCGGTCGCGGACAGCAGCGCCATGCGGGACCAGTCGACCTGCCGCGCGACGGCGCCCACGAAGGGCAGCGAGAGCAGGATCTCGAGCCCCAGCCCGATGGCGACGGCGGGCGCCGGACCGTGGATGGCGCCGAGTGCGGGGATCATGATCATCGCCGAGCCGAAGCCCGCGAAACCGCGAACCAGCCCGGCGAGCCCGACCGCCGAGGCGGCGAGCCAGAAGGCCGGATCGGCGGCGGGACTCGACAGCATCCGGCGATCATAGGCCACCCGTTTGCGTCGGGGCGCGAAACCCCGCATCCTCCGGCGAAATCCGGCCTGGGGAAGGCGATGCAGACGATCTTCGTGATGGTGAAATGCGAACTCGGGAAGGCCTACGACGTGGCCGCCGAATCGGTCGAGAACATGGAACAGGTGTCCGAGGTCCACTCGGTCTCCGGCCAGTACGACCTGTTGATGAAGTGCTACCTGAACGACGACCAGGACATCGGCCATTTCGTGGTCAGCAAGCTGCAGACCATTCCGGGCGTGAAGGACACCTTCACCATGATCACCTTCAAGGCCTTCACATGAGGTGACGTCCGGCGCCACAGGCGCCGGAAACAGGGGGAAACAAGAAGATGTCGGGATACGACTACGTCGTCATCGGCGCCGGTTCGGCCGGCTGCGTCATGGCCGCGCGCCTGTCGGAGGACCGCGGCGCCAATGTCCTGCTGATCGAGGCCGGTCCGCCCGACAAGTCCCCCTTCATCCACATGCCGGCCGGCATCACCAAACTGCGCGAGATCGGCGTGACCTGGCAGTTCGAGACCGAACCGCAGCCGGCGCTGAACAACCGGCGCCTGTACTGGCCCCGCGGCAAGACGTTGGGCGGATCCAGCTCCATCAACGCCATGATCTACATCCGCGGCGTCGCCCAGGACTACGACCACTGGCGCCAGCTCGGCAACGACGGCTGGTCGTTTCAGGACGTGCTGCCCTATTTCATCCGCGCGGAAAACAATCAGCGCGGCGCCGACGACCTGCATGGCGGCGGCGGCCCGCTGAACGTATCCGACCTGATCACTGCCAGTCCCCTCAGCCGCGCCTTCGTCGAAGCCGCCAAGGCGGCCACCGGCCTGCCCGAGAACGGCGACTTCAACGGCCGCGCTCAGGAAGGATTCGGCCTGTACCAGGTGACCCAGCGGGGTGGCAGGCGCTGGAGCGCCGCGTCCGCCTATCTGAAGCCGGCCGCCGATCGCTCGAACCTCACCGTCGTCACGGATGCTTATGTCTCCCGCATCGTGGTCGAGAAGGGTCGTGCCCGCGGGGTCGAGTACCGCAAGGGCAGCGAGACCCTGCGGGCCGAGGCGGCGCGCGAGGTCGTGCTCTGCGGGGGCACGGTCCATTCACCGCAGATCCTTCTGCTCTCGGGGATCGGCCCGGCGACGGAGCTGAAGGCTGCCGGCGTCACGCCGGTGCATGATCTTCCCGGCGTGGGAAAGAACCTGCAGGACCACCTGAACATCAACCTGATCGCCCGCTGCACGAAGCCCGTCACCTATGACGGGCTCGACAAGCCGCTGCCCTCGATCAAGGTCGGGCTGCAATACCTCCTGTTCAAGAAGGGCCCCGGCACCTCCAACGTGGCCGAGGCCGGCGGCTTCTGGAAGTCGGATGCGGCGGCCGAGACCCCGGACATCCAGTTCCACTTCATCCCCGCCTTTGTCATCGACCATGCCCGCACAAAGATCGAGGGCCACGGGCTGACGCTCGACGCCTGCCTGCTCCGGCCGCGCTCGACAGGCGAGATCCGCCTGGCCTCGGCCGATCCGGGCGCGCCGCCGCTGATCGACCCGCGCTATCTCTCGGACCCCGCGGATCTGAAGCCGCTGGTCGAAGGGTTCAAGATGGCGCGCGAGATCTTCGCCCGCGATCCGCTCAAGGCCTTCGTAGGCCCGGAATACATTCCCGCCGACAACCCACGCGGCGATGCGCAGATCGAGGCTTTCGTGCGCCGACACGCCGAGACCATCTATCACCCCGTGGGCACCTGCAAGATGGGCGTCGACGCGATGGCGGTGGTCGACCCGGCGCTCAGGGTAAGGGGCATCGAGGGGCTGCGCGTGGTCGATGCCTCGGTGATGCCGGCGGTCGTCTCCGGCAACACCAACGCGCCCACCATCATGATCGCCGAAAAGGCCGCCGATCTGGTGCGAAAGGCGGCGTGACGTCTCGCCGCCGCTTCAGGGTCGGGCGAGCCGTCCGGGAACTACCCGCACCTTCCTCGGCCCCGCGATCCAGATCGCCGCTGCGGAGAGGAGGCTCGCGCCGATCATGAGAACGAACGCCGGACGGTAGGTCCCCGTCGCGTCATGGATCAGTCCGGCGATCCAGGGGCCTGCCGCCCCGCCACCGATCAGCGCCACCGTCATGCTGCCGAAGATCGAGCCGAAATGCGGCCCTTCGAAGATCTCCGCCACCATCGGCCCCATGACCGAGGTCATCGCATAGCCGAGAAAGCCCTGCGCGCCGACCATGAGGTAGAGGAGCGGCCGCGAAGGCCCCTGCTCCAGCGCGATCAGCGCGGCATAGCAGATCACGAAACCGGCGCAGCCGAAGGACCATACCCATTCCCGCCCGATCCGGTCGGACAGAGCGCCGAAGGCGATCTGTCCGGGAATCCCGGCCGCGCTCACGATGCCGAGTGCCCAGGCGGCGAGCGCCGGACTGAAACCGACATCGACCAGGAAGCGGGTCTGATGCACCTGCACCGCATACCAGGCGGCGAGCGCGCAAAGGAACCCGAGCACCAGCCACCAGTAACGCGCCGTCCTCATGGCCCGCCCCAGGGTCCAATCCGTCTCCGCCCACTGCGCATCGACCACCGTCGACGCCGCCCGCTTCGCCGCCGCCGCCGCCGGACCGGCATCGCCGTCGGGGTTGAGGCCGAGTTCCGCCGGCCCGCGCCGGACCAGGAGATTGAGCGGGCCGAGGATGCAGAGCACGAGCAGGCCCATGGTCCAGCATGAGGCACGCCAGCCCTGCGTTCCGATGATCGCCTGCAGCCAGGGCAACAGCACGATGGCGCCCACGCCCACGCCCGAGAAGGCGATGGAGATGGCGAAGGCCCGGCGGCGCAGGAACCAGTTCGGCAGGAACTGAGAGTGCACCGTATAGGTCATCAGGTTGGCGCCGCCCCCGACCAGCACGCCGAGCGTGGCATAGAGATGCCAGGGTTTCTCGATCAGCGGCGCCGCCAGGAGGCCGAGGCCGAGGACGACCACCCCCGCCTCGATCACCACCCGTGGTCCGTGCCGGTCCAGGACGCGGCCCGCGATCGGACCCAGCAGCGCCGAGACCAGGAACCCGAAGGAAAAGGCGCCCGCGGCGAGTCCGGTATCCCAGCCGAACTCGCCGATCAGGGGCGGCAACAGCAGCGAGAAGGCCGTCCGTGCCGTCACCGCGATACCCATGGTGACGAAGGCGACGGCGATGATCAGCCAGCCGTAGTAGAACGGCAGCCGCGACGACCAGTGCTTGGACACGCCTCGTTCCTCGCCCTTGGGATTACCTCGGCATCATCGCGGGGCGCGCTTCCCGCGCTCAATTACCTCACCGGTCGTCGGCGGGGTCAGTCCTCGAAACCCACGAACACGACGGCCTCGTCCACGGATTTCCGCTTCGACACGACCGCGTTCGCCGGAAAACTCTCGTCCGGATAGCCCATGGCGACGCAGATCATGATCACCTGATCGTCGGGAATGCCGGCATGCTCGCGCACCACGGGGGACTGCATGATCCCCTGGCTGTTGATCACGCAGCCGAGCCCGCGCGACCAGGCCGCGTTGACCAGGGCATTGGCCACGGCTCCGCAGTCGAAGGGCGCGATGTCGCCGCCGTGGATCGATCGGTCATAGGTCACGACGACCGATACCGGCGCGTCGAACTGGCGGAAGCCGCGAAGCACCCAGTCCTTCCGCTTTTCCTGGTCGTGGCGCTCGATCCCCATCGCGGCGAACAGTTGCTTGGCGATCTCGATCTGGCGTTCGCGATGTGCGCCGCCATACTCGCCATGGATGCGGAACTCGCGCGAATGCGGGACCCCGGCCAGGTTGCGTTCGGTATTGCCGGCCCGGATGCGGTCGAGGGGCGCGCCGCTCACGACGTAGAAGTTCCACGGCTGGGTATTCAGCGACGACGGGGCGCGCATCGCCATCCCGATCACTTCCCGGATGACCGCCTTCGGCACCGGGTCCGGCTTGTAGCCACGAATGCTCCGGCGGCCCAGGACCACCTCGTCGAATGTCAGCGCCTTCATCGTTTCCCGCCCAAAGGTTGATTGGGCCGCCCGGACCGGGCCGCCGGCCCGCAGTATGGCGCAACCCCGGGCCGGTCGCACAATCGGGATCGCGAACGGGTGCCGCGATCTGCTAGGAAGACGGGCGTGAACGACGAGGCGAAAAAACAACCGAAGCACGAGCATGCGGGTCACCGCTCCCGGCTGCGCGCGCGTTTCCTGGAGGCACCGGGCGCGCTGCCCGACTACGAGATCCTGGAAATGATGCTCTTCGCATCCAGCCCCCGCCAGGACACCAAGGTCCAGGCGAAGAGGCTGCTGGCCGAGTTCGGCGGCTTCGCCAAGCTGATCAATGCCGACCTCGCACGCCTGCGGGCCAGTCCCAATGCGGGTGAGGCGGCGATCGGCGCGATCAAGCTGGTGAAGGAAGCCGCCGCCCGCCTCATCCGGGCCGAGGTGGCCGAGCGGCCGGTCCTGTCGGGCTGGCAGGCGCTCCTCGACTATCTCCAGGTCGCCATGGGCGAGAACGCGATCGAGCAGTTCCGCATCCTGTTCCTCGACCGCAAGAACGCGCTGATCGCCGACGAGGTGCAGCAGCAGGGAACCGTCGACCAGACGCCGGTCTATCCGCGCGAGGTGGTGAAGCGGGCGCTGGAACTGCACGCCTCCGCCATCATCATGGTGCACAACCATCCGTCCGGCGACGTGCGGCCCTCACGCGGCGATATCGAGATGACGAAGCAGGTGCGCGATGCGGCGAAGCCGCTCGGCATCGCGCTGCACGACCACGTGATCGTCGGCCGCGGCAAGCACGCGTCCTTCAAGTCGATGATGCTGATCTAGGAAGTGCCCGGTCCCGCCGGCGGAGCGATGGGACCGGGTTCGATCGCAGGCAATCGGCCCGCACCTTCGTTCGACGACGACACGCAACGGCTTGTCGCCGACAACCCGCGTCGGGCTGGGGACGCGTGAACCGCTCTTGAGGCGCCGCCCGTTCCTCGGCGCGGAGACCCTGCGTCGGACCACGAGTACCCCAAGGATGGTGCAGCTTGAGACCGCCCTATCGCTTCGGCCGACGCACCGCCCGCACCTTGCCGCTCGTTCCTCCTCCGCAGAAGAGGCGCTCACCCCCATCCGCCTCCAGCCCCGACACGCCGGTGCCCGCCGGCAACTCCACGATCTCTAGCGCCTCGCCGGTCAGGGGATCGACGCGACGCAGGTCGCTCTTCTCGTCTTCCCAGGTGCCGTGCCAGAGTTCACCGTCGACCCAGGTCACCCCGGTGACCACGCGGCTGCACTCGATGGTGCGCAGGATCGCTCCCGTCTTCGGATCGACCTGGTGGATCTTTCGATCGCGATACTGCCCGACCCAGAGCGTACCCTCCGCCCAGGCCATCCCCGAATCTGTCCCGCCGCTGCCACCGGGCGCGGGGATGCTGGCCAGCACCTCGCCGGTCTCCGGATCGACCTTCTGGATGCGGTCTGCGGCGATCTGGAACAGGTGCCGGCCGTCGAAGGCCGTCCCGGCACTGCCCGCCACCGGAAGCGTCCTCACCGTCTCGCCGCTCTCGGGATCGAAGGCGATCATCCGGTCGCCGGCCGCGAACCAGACGCGGGCGCCGTCGAAGCTGACCCCGGCCACCTGGTCGACCCCGGCAAAGGGTCCGTACTCGCGGATGATCTCGGCGGGTGACGTCTTCATCGGTGTTACTCCGGGCTGCGCATTTGTCCGCCGCCGTTCTAGCCACCGGGCAGCGGCGACGGGAGTAACAAGCTTGACGGGAAACCCGGCACCTGAGGCACCGTCCAGCGCCGAGCCCGGCCCCTCCCGAAACACTGGATCTTCCCGCAGGCCGCCAGGGTCTCGAGCGACCGCTGCACGCTCCGCTGGCTGACTCCGAGGGCCAGCGCGAGGCCGGAGCTCGACCACGCCTCCCCGTCGGCAAGGAGCGCCAGAACCTCCGCATGCTCATCCTCCACCGGTGGAGCCAGCACGGCGACCTCGCCGCCGCCCGATGGAACCAGCGCGAAACCCTGCCTGGTCGCCGCCACCCCGGCCAAGCCGCGCAGCGCTGTGCGCAGCCGGCCGACCTCGACCCGCAGACGGGCGCGGTGCGACTCATCGGCCTGCCTCGCGCCGAATGCCCGCACGAGCAGTTCCCCGCGCGTGGCATCCGCCGGCCATGCCTCCCCCAGGACGCGCGCCAGCGCGAAGAGCACCGGACGCGAGCCGAGCGCCACCGCTTCGCCCCTGCGCGTCACCAGGCGGCGGCAGGCGTCGACGACCAGGCGGCCGGAAGCGAAGAGCGTCTCGACCTCCTCCAGGGTCAGCAGGCGCTCGGCGCCCCGCGCGACCAGTTTCGCCGCGGGCGCCGCCAGGACGGCCGTGGCGCTCTCCACCTCCACCGTCAGGGCCGGGATATCCGCCTCGCGGGCCGCCCGCGCGGCGCGGTCCAACGCCGTGCGCGCCGCCCTGGTCTGCAGGCGCCGGATCGCGATTCCCGCCACCACCAGTTCGTGCGCGGCCCGGGACGCGGGCGGAAAGGGGGTCGGGTCGAGGGTCGCGAGGGCCCGCTCAGCCGCGTCGAGATCGCCGAGCAGCAGCAGGCGCCGGACCAGCAGGTGCCGGGCATGGGCGGCGTTCAGAAGATCACCCCCCTCCTCCAGGATCGCGCGTGCCGACTCCAGCGCCCCCACCGGCCAGCCCAGATCGCGCGACACCAGGGCGATCTCGGCCTCGGCGACGCTGCAGCGCGCCCGCGCGACGGCCGCCTTCGCACCGAAGGCGCGACCGGCACGCCGCAACAGCTCCTTCGCCCTGGGATAGTCGCCCAGCCGCGCCATGGTGATTCCGCGCAGCGCCAGCGCGGGCGGATCGTCCCTCAGCGCGACGCGGCCCATCGCCCCCAGAAGGTCACCTGCGGCGAGCGCTCGGGCCGCCTCCTGGATCACTGAGTCCATCCAAATCCCGCCAGACTTGTCACTCCTGTCCCTCGCTCGTCGCCACCTAGCCTGGGCCTCGCCCATCAGACCCCGGCTCGGAAAGGAAGGCCAGCATGGCGTCACATCGTACCGGTTCGCGCGGAATGGACCGCCGCCCGCCGCCGCGATGAATACGGCCGCGACTGACGAACCGCCGGATCGGCCGCCGCCCCCGGCGGCCCTTGCCCCCGCCGGCCGGGTGGCCCTGCGCGCCGCCGCGGACCGGCTCTCCTTCGCCGCCGCGCCGGCTTGCCTGGCCATGGCGGTCCTCGCCTCACTTGCCGTTCCCGGCCCGGCCGAGGTCCTGTGCGGCGGCTCCTTCGCTCTCGACGGGATGGTGCCGATGTATCTTCTGATGGCCCTCTTTCATCTGCCGCCCTGGCTCCGCCTGCTCGACCGGCGGGTCTGACCCTCACCGCTCCTCGGGGGGCTTGATGTGGCGAAAGGCGTGCAGAAGCAGAAGATCGTAGGCGATCTTCAGCACGCCGCAGATGAGAAGCGGCCAGGCACGGCTCGACGCTGCGAACAGCGTCCCGGCCAGCACCGGACTGGCGGCCGCGGCGAGGCTCCGCGGCACGGCGGTGAAGCTCGCCGCAGCCGTCCGCTCAGCCGGGGTCACCACCGCCATGACGTAGGACGAGCGTGTCGGCACATCCATCTGCGACAGGGCGGCGCGGACCAGCAGCAGCGCCAGCGCCAGTTCGACGCCGGGCGACAGCGCCGCCAGGATCAGGCAAAGGCTTGAAGGGATGTGGGTGAAAACCATGGTGTTGACGAGGCCGTAGCGGCGGGCCAGCCATGCGGCGACCGGAAAGGAGAAGGCCGACAGCACGCCGGACCAGAAGAAGAAGACGCCCGCCGCCGACAGCGACAGGCCATAGCTCTCGAACAGCCAGAGCGCCAGCAGCGATTGCACGACGAACCCGCCCGCGAAGGCGTCGATGCTGAACAGGACGGCGAGCTTGCAGACGATCCCGCGCGAGGGGCCGAGCGGTGCCGGCCTGTCCTCCCCGCCGGCACGCCGCTCCGGTGGAACGCGCGAATAGGCGATGCCGCCGAGAAGGCCGGCGGCTGCATAGAGGCAGAACATCGCCCGCAACGCGGTGAGCTGCTCCACGCCCCAGGGGCGGAGGAGATCGGGCGCGGCCGCGGCCAGTGCGCCGAGCGCGCCCGCCAGTGCTCCGGCCAGCGCGTAGCGGGCGAAGATGCGTGTCCTGTCCGCATCCCCCGCCGAACGGGTCAGCACGGCGTGTTCCAGCGGCACGAAGATGCCGACGCTGCCACCGGAGGGATTGATGGTGCCGGCGAAGGCGACCAGCAGCAGCACGGGAAACGCCTCGGCGGTGGCGAAGCCGATGCCGCTCAAGATCATCAGGCCGGCACCGGCAAGCAGGAGGTGCCGATGCTCGAAGCGGACGCCGAGGAAGCCGATCGCGAGCGTCAGCAGCGCCGATCCCAGCAGTGCGGCGGTGGCGACAAGGCCGACATCGACCGCGCTGTATCCGAGTGCCAGCAGATAGGCCGGCAGCAGCACCGAGACGAATCCGTCGCCGAAATCGCGGATGCCCCGGGCCAGCAGGAGCGGCCCGATGGCGGAACGAGGCGGCCTGCCGTCCCTGCCCTGGCCGTATGACGTCGCGCCCATGCGTGCCCCTCCCCCGGGCCTCGCCCGGTCTGGCGGCAGAGCTTGGACGCAGGCTTTGCGTCTGCAACGGCGGGGAGTCTGCTATGGTCCCCGGCGAAACAGGAATAGCGACCCCGTCGACACTCGGCAATCCGGCCGTCGCGGGCAGCGATGGCGTCGAGAGTGGGCTATGGAACTTCTGGTCTATGAGAGCGCCTACCGGCGCATGCGCGATGCGCTCGCCGGGGACGTGGCGGTCCGCGTGCAGGACGACGGCTCGCTCCGGCGAGGTGATGCGGTGGTGGAGGCGGAGGCGCTGTCGCTCGACGCCGCCTATGCCGCCCCCGGGATGTTCGGCGGCGGCGGTGCCCGCGGCTTCTTCCGCACCCTGCTGAAATCGGCGACCTGCCGCTGGTTCCATTCCGGAGCTGCCGGGCTGGACGATCCTGTCTTCGCCAGGATCGCCGCCAAGGGCATCGCCATGACCGTAAACGACGCGGCCGCGGTCGGTATTGCCGAATACGTCCTGGCCGAGGTGCTGGCGCTGTTCCAGAACCTCGGCGAGCGCCGCCGCCTGCAGGGCGAGCGCGAATGGAAGAAGCAGAGTTTCCGCGAGGTCGCCGGCTCGACCTGGTTGATCATCGGATTCGGCGCCATCGGCCAGGCGGTGGCTGTCCGGGCCAGGGCTTTTGGCGCCACCGTCATCGGCATCCGCAGCGATCCCTCCAGGGGGGGGCCCGCCGACGAGATCGCCGGGACGGACGCCCTGCCCCGCCTCCTCCCGCGGGCCGACGTCGTGGTGGTCGCCACGCCGCTCACCGACGCCACCCGCGACATGGTCGGCGCCGATTTCCTGGTCAAGGTGAAGGACGGCTCAGTGCTGGTGAATGTCGGGCGTGGATCGATCGTGGACGAGGACGCGCTGGTTGCGGCGCTCGCCTCCGGCAAGCTCGGCCATGCGGTCCTCGACGTGTTCCGGACCGAACCCCTGCCGGCCGACAGCCCGCTCTGGTCGAACCCGAAAATCTCAATCAGTTCACATACTTCCGCTCTCGGCAGCGGATTTCTCGGGCGCTCGGACGCGCTCTTTCTCGACAATCTCCGGCGCTTTCGGGCCGGCGAAGCCCTCCGCAACCCCATCAGACTGTAGACCTCCGCCATGTCGACCATTCCCGAAGGTTTCCGGCCGCTGCCGGTCGCCGCCGAAGATTTCCTGCGCGTCAACGGGCCACTTTTCGTGAAGCCGGACGGTGATCACTTGGTCATGGGATTCCGTGTCGAAGAAAGACACTGCAATCCCGCCAATACCTGCCACGGTGGGATGCTGATGACCTTTTGCGACATGCAGTTGGCCATTGGAGCCAACTACGCCGGGGACTTGCAGAGATTTCTTCCGACCATCTCGCTTTCGGCGGATTTCCTCGCTCCTGCCCCACTCGGCAGTTGGGTGCAGGGCCGCACCGAGATCGCCCGCCAGGCCCGCAGCATGGTTTTCGCCCATTGCATCGTGACCGCCGACGGCAATCCCGTGGTCCGTGCCAATGGAATCTTCCAGATTCGCGGCGACGCCGATCCGAACTTTGCGATCCGGGCAAAGCTAAGAGGCTGACGCTGCTTTGCAGCATCGCGCTCTCCGTGTAGAAGCCCCGCCATGACGCCGCTTTCGCTGATCCGCAATTTTTCCATCATCGCCCATATCGACCACGGCAAGTCGACCCTCGCCGACCGCCTGATCGAGCGCTGCGGCGCGCTCGAGAAACGCGAGATGCAGTCGCAGGTGCTCGACAGCATGGACATCGAGCGCGAGCGCGGCATCACCATCAAGGCCCAGACGGTCCGACTGAACTATCGGGCGCAGGACGGAAACACCTACGTCCTCAACATGATCGACACGCCGGGCCACGTCGATTTCGCCTATGAAGTCAGCCGCTCGCTCGCCGCCTGCGAGGGCTCGCTTCTGGTCGTCGATGCCAGCCAGGGAGTCGAAGCGCAGACCCTCGCGAACGTCTACCAGGCGATCGACAATGGGCACGACATCGTCCCTGTCCTGAACAAGGTCGACCTGCCCGCCGCCGAACCGGACCGCGTGAAAGAGCAGATCGAGGAAGTCATCGGTATCGACGCCTCGGATTCGCTGCTGATTTCGGCCAAGACGGGGCTCGGCATCGACGACGTCCTGGAAGCGCTGGTACATCGCCTGCCGGCACCGAAAGGCGATGCCCAGGCCCCGCTCAAGGCGCTGCTGATCGACAGCTGGTACGATGCCTATTTGGGCGTGGTCGTCCTCTTCCGCGTTGTCGAAGGCACGATGAGGAAGGGCCAGAAGGTCCGTTTCATGTCGACGACCGCCCCTTATGCCGTCGAACGGCTCGGCGTCTTCACGCCCAAGGGCGTGCTCGTCGACGAACTCGGTCCGGGAGAGATCGGGTTTTTCACCGGATCCATCAAGGAAGTGGCCGATACCAAGGTCGGCGACACGATCACCGACGATCGCAAGCCGGCCGAGACGGCCCTCCCCGGCTTCAAGCCGTCGATCCCGGTCGTTTTCTGCGGGCTCTTTCCGACCGACGCTGCGAACTTCGGCGAACTCCGCGAGAGCCTGGGCAAGCTCCGTCTCAACGACGCCAGTTTCCAGTTCGAGGCAGAGACTTCTGCCGCCCTCGGCTTCGGCTTCCGCTGCGGCTTCCTCGGTCTCCTGCACCTCGAGATCATCCAGGAACGGCTTGAGCGCGAGTTCAATCTGGACCTCATCACGACCGCGCCTTCAGTGATCTACAAGGTCTACCTGACCAACGGCGAGATGATGGAACTGCACAATCCGGCCGACATGCCGGACGCGGGTCGGATCGAGAAGATCGAAGAGCCCTGGATCAAGGCCACCATCATGGTGCCCGACGAGCACCTGGGCTCCATCCTGAAGCTGTGCGAGGAAAAGCGCGGCGAGCAGATCGACCTCACCTATGCGGGCAACCGTGCCATGGTGGTGTATCACCTGCCGCTCAGCGAGGTGGTATTCGACTTCTACGACCGGCTGAAGTCGGTGAGCCGCGGCTACGCCTCCTTCGATTACCAGCTCGAATCCTATCGCGAGGGGGACTTGGTGAAGATGTCGATCCTCGTCAATGGCGACCCGGTCGATGCCCTTGCGATCATGGTCCACAAGAGCCGGGCGGAAGCCCGAGGCCGGCAACTGTGTGAGCGATTGAAGGACCTGATACCCCGACAGATGTTCAAGATCGCCATCCAGGCGGCGATCGGCGCCCGGGTCATCGCGCGAGAGACGATCAGCGCCCTACGCAAGGACGTACTGGCGAAATGCTATGGGGGCGACGTCAGCCGCAAGCGCAAACTTCTGGAGAAACAGAAGGCGGGCAAGAAGCGCATGCGCCAGGTCGGAAACGTGGAAATCCCGCAGGAAGCCTTTCTCGCGGCCTTGAAGATCGGGGACCAATAGTTCCCAAAGACGGTGAACCGGCTACAGTCGACCGAGGGGACACGAGAACCGAGGGGCCATGATGACGGGCGAGATCGGCTTGCCGGCGGCACTTGTCGGTATGCTCGACACCGCGCCGGACGGGGTCGCGCTGTCGGATCTCGACGGGCGCATCCTCTATGCCAATCGTCATTTCCGCGCCCTTTTCCCTCTGGTCGAGATCGGTGCCGCGCTGCTGCAGGTTTTCCCCGAGGGCGCACTGGCACCGACCCACATCGGCCGGGATCCGGTCTATGCGTGCGATTTCGAAACCGAGGTTCCGAGCCCGGCCGGCGCGGTATCGCCACTCCGCGTGTGGGGCGACGTGATAGACACCGGCGATCGTAGGCTCGCCATCACTTGGGTTCGGAGTATCGCAGAGCTTCGCGCGAAGGACGACGAACTGACCGAAGCCCGGCGCGCGGCCGACCAGGCCATCCAGGATCTCACCATCACCTGGTTCGAGGACATTACGGTCCGCAAGGAAACCGAGGCGCAACTGCGTGTCGCCAAGGAGATATCGGAACGTACGCTGCAGGATCTGCGGGAGGCACAGGAGCACCTCATCGAAGCGGAGAAAATGGCCTCGTTGGGGGGACTGGTCGCCGGCGTCGCGCATGAGATCAATACGCCGGTCGGCACCGCCTTGACGGCCAGCAGCTATCTCGCCGACCGGACGGCGCAGATCGCCACCTTGCTTCAGGCAGGCAGCCTGAAACGCGCCGACCTCAACAGTTACATGGAGGCGGCGGCCGAAACCACCGGCCTGCTTCTCGTCAATCTCAGGCGCGCGGCCAAGCTGGTCGAAAGCTTCAAGCAGGTGGCGACCGACAGCACCACCGAGGAGATCAGGCGCTTCGATGTCGGGGCCTATATCGGAGAGGTGCTGGTCAGCCTGGGGCCGCGGATCCGTCAGAGCACTCACCGGGTCGTGCTCCGCTGTCCCGAGGGGATCGAGATCGAAAGCTATCCCGGCCCGCTGGCGCAGGTGCTGACCAACCTTATCACCAACTCCATAACGCACGCCTATGACCCCGGCCAGACCGGTACTCTGACCATCACGGCGGAGATGGAGACCGACGGCATGCTGAAGATCGTCTACAAGGACGATGGCAAGGGAATTCCGCAAGAATACCAGGAGAAGGTCTTCGATCCTTTTTTCACGACCAAGCGCGGTGCCGGCGGGACCGGGCTCGGATTGCATGTGGTATTTCAGATCGTCACCAAGACCCTGGGCGGCCGCATCAAGCTCTTGAGCGAGGGGGCGGGCTGCAGATTCTCGATTCGTATCCCCACCCAGGTAGCCACCTATCTCTGACTTCCGGCGTGCCTGACGTCTCCTCGGGAATCAGATAGAAGGGTTAACCGTTAGGGGATTAGAAATTGGGGGCGGCCGGCGGAAGCGGGGTCCGGCGGTGCGATGAGGCCGGGGATGCAGGACGACAGCTTGGTTTTTGCGGACGACGCCGAAGTGGCGGCTCCGAGGCCGGCATCGCCGGAGGGGATCTGGAGAATCCTGATCGTCGACGACGATCCCGGGGTTCACACGGTCACCCGGATGGTGCTGCGGGACGTCACGTTCATGGGCCGGACGCTGGAGTTCCTCGGTGCGCATTCCGCGGCCGAGGCGCTGCCGATCGTCGAGGCGACGCCCGATATCGCCATCGCCCTCATAGATGTCGTGATGGAAACCGACGATGCCGGGCTGCGGCTGGTCGAACAGATCCGCGGGACGCTGGAGAACCATAGGACCCGCATCATCCTGCGGACGGGCCAGGCGGGTCTCGCGCCGGAGCGGGATGTCATTCTTCGCTACGACATCAACGACTACAAGGAAAAGACCGAACTCACCGCACAGAAGCTCTTCACCGCGATCGTCACCGCGCTGCGGTCCTATCGCGACATCCTGACCATCGAGGCGCAGGCGCAGGCTCACCATCAGGCCCGGCGCGAGGAAGCGCGGATCCTGGAGATCGCGAACGCGGTTTCCTCCGAACTCCAGCTCGACGACCTGCTGCACAAGATCATCGGTGCCACCACGCAGCTGCTGGGAGCCGAGCGCAGTTCGCTGTTCCTCTATGATGCGAAGACGGATGAACTGGTGAGCCGGGTCGCCGAAGGGCTGAGCGTCAAGGAGATCCGCTTCCCCTCCACCGCGGGCCTCGCGGGCGCCTGCTTCACCTCCGGCGATAAGCTCGATATTCCAGACGCTTATGCCGATCCGCGGTTCAACCAGGAATTCGATCGCCAGACCGGTTTTCGCACCCGAAACATCCTGTGCATGCCGATCCGCACCAAGCAGGGCCGCCAGCTCGGCGTCGTTCAGGTACTGAACAAGATCGGGGGACCGTTCAGCGACATCGATGCCGAGCGCCTGCGCGCCTTCGGCGCCCAGTTCGCCATCGCGCTGGAGAACGCCCAGCTGTTCGAGGACGTGCTGAATGCCCGGAACTACAACGAAAGCATCCTCAAGAGCCTTTCCAACGGGGTGATAACGCTCGATACCGAGTTCCGCATCATCAAGGCGAATTCGGCGGCCCGGCGCATCCTCAATTGGGGCGAGACCAGCCCGGTCGGCATGTCCTCGGCCAATGTCTTCGCGGGTTCCAACAAGTGGGTTCTTGATAGCCTGGAGCGCGTCCGCAAGTCCGGTGAAGTCGACACGACCGTAGACGGCGAGCTCGCCATCGGTCAGGCCGGTGGCGCCCATGTCAATATGACGACAGTGCCGCTGATCGACGTCAAGGAGCAGCCGATCGGATTCATGCTGGTACTGGAGGACATTACCAACGAGAAGCGCGTCAAGACGACGATGTCGCGCTACATGTCCCGGCAACTGGTCGAGCAGGTGATGAGCGCCGGGGACAATGTCCTGGGCGGCGCGACCCAGGAAGTGTCGGTTCTGTTTTCGGACATCCGAAAGTTCACCACCCTGTCGGAGAAGCTCGGCGCGCGAGGCATCGTCTCGCTGTTGAATGCCTATTTTACCGATATGGTCGAGATCATCTTCCGAAACGAAGGGATCCTGGACAAATACATCGGCGATGCGATCATGGCCGTATTCGGCACACCTTTCGTCGGTGATCATGACGCCGACAACGCCATCGCCACCGCGAACGAGATGATGATCGCGCTGCGGGTATTCAATCAGCGTATCATCGCATCGGGCTCGGAGCCCCTGGATATTGGCGTCGGTGTCGCGACCGGCGAAGTCGTAGTCGGGAATATCGGCTCGTCGCGCCGTATGGACTATACCGTGATCGGCGACAGCGTGAACCTGGCGTCCCGGCTGGAGGGGGCGAACAAGCTTTACGGCACCACCGTGCTGGTCAGCGGCACCGCCGTCGCGGCGGCAAAGCGGCCGCATCGCTTCCGGTCGCTGGATCTGATCCGGGTCAAGGGCAAGGAACAGGCGGTCGAGATCTTCGAGTGCCTGGACCACTACGCCGATGCGGATTTTCCCAATATGGGCAAGACGATAGCCGCCTTCGAGAAGGGCCTCGCGGCCTATCGCGGCCGCGACTGGAAAGGCGCGATTTCGTCGTTCGACCAAGCCCTTGCGCTGAACCGGAACGACGGCCCTTCGGCCCTATATCTGGAGCGCAGCCGGCACTATCTGGCCCACCCGCCCGGCGAGGACTGGGGCGGCGTATGGACCATGGAGACGAAGTAGACCCTCCAGCGTTCACCAGCATTCGCCCAGCCTTCACCATGACCACGCGCCGGGATCATGTGACAAGCCAGGGCAGGCAGCCGGTCCGTTGTGTGACGGATCGCAGCGTCTCGTCGGCGGCCAGCTTCGCATAGCGTCCCCGGATCGCGGCGAGCGACCGGGCGTGATACTTCTGCGGCGCCTGCGAGAAGACCTCCCCGCGCAAGGTCACCTCGAAACGCTCGGCGCCGGTCTTCACCGCCTCCGCATTCGCCGCGCTCCAGGGCAGGAACACGCCGGCCACCTCCTCCGCCAGGATCGGCTCGAGCGTCGGGCCAAGCGCCGACCAGGGCTCGAAGGCGCCGCCCTGCCCGGGATCGAGCATGCGGGTGCACCAGGCGGCCACGGCGGGTGCGTCCCGCCTCAGGATGCCGCCCGCGGTCGGGTCGGTGAGGCATTCGTAGAGCTGGGCCGACAATCCGAAATCGCCGAGCGCGGGCCTGCTGCCGAACAGATAGGGCCGGCCGGCCAGATGACGCTCCAGCCCGGCGAGGAGGCGCGCATAGGAGCCTTCGATCACCCCGGCAGTCGCGGGCGAGGAGCCGACGAAGGACAGCCGCGGCACCATGCGCTCGCGGATCGACTGCACGGCCTTGTCGAGCGCCGGCCCCTCGGCCAGCGCGAAGCGGCTCTGCGCGATCCGCGTCGCCGCCGAGACCTGATCGACATCGGCGAGCCAGCGATAGTGGAACATCGGCTTGTTGACCCACTCGTCGCCGTACTCCTCCAGCAGCGCCGAGACGAACGCGCCGACCGGTTCGGCCGGATCGAGGGCCGGGTCGGGGAAGCGCGCCTCCAGTGCCTCGATGATCGGGGTCGAATCCTGCAGCCCAGCCCCTTCGGGCGTCACCACGAGCGGGATCAGCGGCAGCTTGGCATAGCGCTGGAACTCGTCCTCGTTCGCCGGCGCCCGCAGGATCCATTCGTGCGGAATCCCCTTGTACCGGCAGTAGGAGCGGACCTTCACCGAATAGGGCGAGAGCTCGGATCCGAAGATGCGATAGCTGGACATGGGCGTTCCTTCCCCGGGTGCCGCTTCGGGCGACCCGCCGACAATTTTACGCACCCTAACGGGAACAGTCCTCCCGCCCAAGCGTTCCTGACGTTCGCAGCGTCCGCCGTGCGCGGGCAACGAGGGGGAACGAGATGGACCGGGCAAGAGCCGGCCGCGTCGCCGAAATGGTCGCGCGAAGCCAAGGGGGTATCCTCTCGGACTGGGTGAAGCTGCAGGCGGACCAGGCGCCTGCGGGTGCCGGCCGGATCGGGGAGGCCGCGCGGCGCGAGGAATCGGAACGGTTTCTCGATCTTTTCCGCCAGGCGATCGGCAGCGGCATGTCATACGACGTGGGGGCGGCGCAATGGGACGAGTTGCGCGCCATGCTGGGAGAGCTTTCGCGCAGCCGCGCGGCGCAGGGCTTCACAACTTCAGAGACCGCGACCTTCATCTTCTCGCTGAAGCAGCCGCTGTTCGAGCGTCTGCAGCGGGAAGCCCAAGGCGCCGACACCGCCGCGGACATCCTGGCGATCAGCATGCTGCTCGACGCGCTCGGCCTCTACACCACCGAGGTGCATCAGAAGGCGCGGGAGGAGGTCATCCATCGCCAGCAGGAGGAGATGCTGGAACTGTCGACGCCGGTGGTGCAACTGTGGGAAGGGATCGTGGCCCTGCCGATCATCGGCACCCTGGACAGCGCACGCACGCAGGTGGTGATGGAAAGCCTGCTGAACGAGGTCACCGCGACACGCGCCAGGATCGCCATCATCGACATCACCGGGGTGCCGACGGTCGATACGCTGGTCGCACAGCACCTGCTGAAGACGGTGGCCGCGGCGCGCCTGATGGGCGTGGAATGCCTGATCAGCGGCATCCGCCCGCAGATCGCGCAAACCATGGTGCATCTGGGCATCGACCTGACGCAGGTCGCCACCAAGGCGAGCCTGGCCGATGCCTTCGCGCTGGCACTGCGCAAGTCGCAGATGGCGGTGATCAGGATCGAAGGCCGTCCGGCGCGGAGCTGACATCATGGCCGAGCGCATCCCGATCCTGCGGATGGGGGATTGCCTGCTGGTGAGCGTGCAGGTGGAAATGCACGATCAGCTGGCTCTCACCCTGCAGAACGACCTCACCGAAAAGATCGTCGCCGTGAAGGCCAGGGGCGTCCTGATCGACATCTCCGCCCTGGAGATGGTGGATTCCTTCATCGGGCGCACGCTGGGCAATATCGCCGCCATGTCGAAAGTGCTCGATGCCGAGACGGTCGTGGTCGGCATGCAGCCCGCGGTCGCCATCACGCTGGTGGAACTGGGCATGGAGCTGCCAGGCATCCGCACCGCGCTCGATGTCGAGAGCGGCATGGACCTGATCCGGAGCCTGATCGACGGACAGGACGCGTGGAATGCCGCTTCTCAGGGCTGACACCCTTCCCGTCCGCAGCGACGAGGATGTCGTCCGGGTGCGCCAGAAGGTGCGGCAATGGGCGACGGAGCTGGACTTCAGCCTGGTCGAACAGACCAAGGTGGTGACGGCGGCGAGCGAACTGGCACGCAATACGCTGATCCACGGGGGCGGTGGCGAGGCGATCCTCGAGATTCACGCCGAGGGAACCCGCAGAAAGGGCCTGCGTTTGATTTTCCAGGATAATGGCCCGGGGATCCCCGACATCGAACGCGCCATGACCGACGGCTATACGACGGGTGACGGCCTCGGGCTGGGCTTGAGCGGAGCGCGGCGGCTGTCGAACGATTTCGACATCCGCTCGGAGGTGGGCGCGGGCACGCGTGTCACCATCACCCGATGGAAGTGATAGGCACGGCGCGCTTCTTCGAGGTCAACGATCCCAGTTCGGTGTCGCAGGTGCGTCGAGCCGTCCTCGGCGGAGCGACCGACCTCGGCCTTGCGGAGAAGGAGGCCGGCCGTGCCGGCCTGGTCGCGACTGAAATGTGCACCAACCTGCTTAAACACGCGGGCGGCGGCGAGTTCGTCTTCGCGCCGCTGCCGGCGGACGGCCCTGCCGGCATCGACCTGCTGGCTCTGGACCGGGGTCCCGGCATCCGGGACATGGAGCGCTGCCTGCGCGACGGATACTCGACAGCGGGAAGCCCGGGCACCGGGCTGGGCGCGATCCGCCGCCAATCGCAAGCCTTCGACGTCTTCGCCCAGCCGGACGGAGGCAGCGTCGTGCATGCGCGCATCCTGGCCGAGACCGGCCGCACCGGCGGCGCGGACATCTGCGGCTTCACCGTACCGGTCAAGGGCGAGAGCGTCTCGGGCGATTGCTGGGCCGTGCGGAGACGACGGGGCGGCTTCACCCTCGTCGGTGCCGATGGTCTGGGGCACGGGGCGAATGCCGCCGACGCGTCTCGGGGTGCATGCCGCGTTCTTCACGAGGATGCGGGACACGAGCCTGTCCCGCTCATGGAGCGGGCTCACCGGGCCCTGGCGCCGACGCGGGGAGCGGCGGTCGCCATAGCCGACGTGGACTTCGACGCGGGACGGATCGCCTATGCCGCGATCGGCAATCTGGCCGGGACCCTGGTCAGCGGGGGAAGCACGCGCAAGATGCTGAGCCACAACGGGATCGTCGGACACATGGTGCGGCACATGCGGTCGCCGGACTATCGTTTTACCGGCGAAAGCGCACTGATCCTGCACTCGGACGGACTCACGACGAACTGGCAGTTGGATCGCTATCCCGGTCTGCTGCAGCGTTCGAGCGCCGTGATCGCCGGCGTGCTGTTCCGGGATTTCCGGCGCGGCCGGGACGATGCCCTGATCGTCGTCGCGAAATGGGGCGCGAGATGAGGCGCGCCCTGCTGACGCTGGTGACCGAGCACGACCGCGATGTCGTGCAGTCGCGCCAGCGTGCCAGACAGATCGCCGCGCTGGTCGGGTTCGATGTGCAGGACCAAATCCGCATCGCCACCGCCGTCTCCGAACTGGCACGGCTGGCGACGCTGTCGGGCGCGCCGGGAGCGATAGAATTCGGTCTGGTCGACACGGAACGGCGCCAGCATCTGGGTGTGCAGGTGACGCTTCGCCCGCCGGATCTGCCGCCGGGGATGCTCTGCGACACGGCCCGCTGGGGCCCGGATGCAGAGATCAGCATCGTCGCGGCGCGGCGGATGATGGACCGCTTCCGTATCGAGGCCGCCGACGATGGCCGGGCCACGATCAGCCTGTCGAAGATGCTCCCGCGCAAGGTGGCGCCGGTGACCGCCGCGCGCCTCGCCGCCATCGCGGGGGAACTGGACCGCAACCCTTCGGCCGATCCCTACCAGGAGATCCAGGAGCAGAACCGGGAGCTGCTGGCGAGCCTGGAGGAGCTGCGACAGAAGCAGGAAGAACTGGCCCGGCTGAATGCCGAACTGGCCGATACCAATCGCGGCGTGGTGGCGCTCTACGCGGAACTCGACGAACGGGCGGAGCAGCTCCGCCGCGCCGACGAGATGAAGTCGCGCTTCCTTTCCAATGTCAGCCACGAATTCCGCACCCCGGTCAATTCCATCCGGGCCCTGGGGCGGCTGCTGCTGGACCGGACGGATGGCGACCTGACGCCGGAGCAGGAACGCCAGGCGAGCTACATCGTGCAGGCGGCGGCCCAGCTCGGCCAGCTGGTCGACG
>VFQQ010001182.1_pt1 | contig 39076 bp, 32 predicted proteins | sample 3512341 | NCBI WGS metagenome assembly VFQQ01 (sample SAMN10412373, study PRJNA504923) | tailings metagenome | isolation source: Relicate 2 Philex TSF1 revegetated site | place: Philippines: Tuba, Benguet | collected 2017-08-29 | reverse complement strand
GTTACGACTTTCACGTTCTGAGTTCATGTAGTTGATGACGCACTAGGAGCGGCTTTACGCCGCGATGAACACCGCCCGCCAGCCATCGCGGCGCAAAGCCGCTCCTGTCAGTTGTAGCCGCCCATGTCCCCATGGGCGTGGTTTGGCGGCGTACAGGGACCATCGGCACCGATGAAGCCCGCGCTGCTGCAAAACAGGCGCCCTTACCGGCAGCACAGATTTGAGGCGCTCGGGTTGCCTGCGTCGGCAGATCTTACACTCGCGGCAAAGGGCCAAATTCCATTCTATTCATTTAACTATCATCAACTTAAGCGGTACGCTAGAATTCCATCCCTTGCATTGACCGACTTCCATCCGATTGCCCGACACATGCCTGCCGAACAGAATCGGCGCATGAACTGGCTTAAATTACTCTCCTAATGAATGTTACAACACAATGAATATTCGGCCGCTCTTCGACCTAAGTAGAACTCCTAAGGATTGTCGGAAGTGCTTACATTTCCCTCAGAAACGATCTTAGGCCCAGGATAGGTTAGGACTAAGTACATTCTTCCTTATCTCGAATTTTGTGATCTCGTTTTATGTTTTACTTCAGTTACTTATGAATACCGTCACGCTTTTTTTATCAGTTGGCACCTAGGATGCTTTATCCCATCAACCAATCTCAACCTCGTCCTTCAGTAACATGAACCTCCTAAACATTAAGAAACTCGCAGCCGCGCTCACCGTGGCTTGCTCGTTTGTGTTCGCCAGCACGGCTTCGGCCGCCTTCATCTCGATTACGACAGGGAACCCCGGCAACGCGGGAACCGACAACGTGCTCTTTAATGCGCCCGACACCGTCAAGTCCGGATCCTATGTCGATGGCAACTTCAATGGGGCAGGAGCCGGCTTCATTGTGCGATTCACCTCAGCTTCCGGAAACGGTCAAATTCAAGGCAGCGGTGGCCAGGCAACCATCACGGGCCTCGCCGGCAACAATCCCTTCACCAGCCTCACCTTCGGACTGCTGGATGACGCCACGTTCACGAAGGCAATCCTCAACCCGGACGCCAACGCCAACGGCACGATCGACTTCTCTGTGAGCTACATTCTCGAGTCCGGATCTCCGTACACCGAACAGTTTTCGCTGAAAGGAAATGGCCAAAACTTCTTCGGCATCGAAGCCATGGGCGCAGCTCGCATTACCTCCGTCACGTTCAGCACTGCAGATAGCTCCTTCGCCGATGCCAGTCAGTTCCGCCTCGGTGGATTTGCCCGTAAGCATACACAACAGGTTCCTGATTCCGCCTCGACCTCTCTGCTGGTCCTGATCGGCTTGGCAAGCATTGCCATGTTCCGCAGGAAGTAATCCGACTTCGAGCATCGAACGACAGGTTCGTCGCTTAAAGGCGAACCACTCAACAGCCCCATGCAGTCATGGGGCTGTAATGTTTCTTGAGGGCGATCCTAAGCGGTATGGAGTCGATCCGAAGGAAGTCGATCCGAAGGGGTCAATGTTTACCCATTGCAATTCATACCCTTCGGCCATTGCCTTATCCGTAAGCGTTAGCCCGGGTGCCCTCTTGACGTGAGCTGAAGAGGTTCTGGACGGGCAGACAAAGGGGTCAATGATTAACCATTGCAGTTTACCCATCGGCAAACACCTGCGCAGTACGCTGCCGCACTCCCCGTTAACCTCGGACGACGACGAAGCGATAGGATCAATGTTTAACCATTGATGTATCTGACGGACCCACGAGCCAAGACCTCAACGGGGGTCGATGGTCGACCCTCGCAACACCCGGGCTTCGCCGCTCCTTCTCACAGCAACGCCGCGCTCAGCGCCAGCACCACCGCCATCGCCGTCACCCCTGCGATCGCCGAGGCCACGGTGACCAGACGATAACCCTGCCCCACCGTCATTCCCGACATCTGCGTGACGACCCAGAAGTAGCTGTCGTTGACGTGGGAGACCATCATCGCGCCCGAGGCGATCGCGAGCGTGGCGAGGGCCGGTCCGTGGCCTGTGGCCAGACCCATGGGGCCGAGCAGCGGCGCCAGAAGCGAGGCCGTCGTCACGATGGCGACGGTCGACGAGCCGATGGAGGTCTTCAACCCGGCCGCCACGAGGAAGGGGAGCAGCAGATTGAATCGGCCGAGGTCCAGCGACGAGACGAGTTGGCCGACATGGCCAGCCAGCGGCGTCTCGCGGAGGACTCCGCCGAGCGCACCGCCGGCCGCAGTGATGAGGATAATCGTGCCGGCGTCCTTCAAGCCGTCGCCGCACCAGCGGCCGAAGCGCTCGCGACCCGCCCGGCGCACGACCGTCGCGGCCAAGGCCACCCCGCACAGAAGGGCCGTCACCGGATCGCCCGCGAGGCCGAGAAAGGCGCGCAGGGTTCCGTCGCCGAGCGGACGTCCGGGCAGTTCGGCCACCGAACGCAGCGCGATCAACAGGACCGGCAAGAGAATGGGCGCAAAGGCCGCCGCCGGGCCGACACCCGCCTCGTGGCGGTCGGCCGGACCGCCAGAGGCGACGCTTCCCCCGCCCTCTTCCGCGGACGCCGTCAGGCTTACCTTGCGCCCGACGGCGACGGCGTACGCATAGGTGGCGGCGATCGTCGGCACGGCCACGACCAGACCGAGGAGGATCACCATGCCAAGTTCGGCGCGCAGTTCCCCCGCCGCGGCGATCGGACCGGGTGTCGGCGGCACGAGGCAGTGGGTGACGTACAAGCCCATGCTGAGCGCGACCGCGAAGGACGCCAGCGACGCGCCCGTGGTCCGCGCCAGCGAACGGCCCAGCGGCGAAAGGATCACGTAGCCCGAATCGCAGAACACGGGAATCGAAACCACCGCCCCCGTGCAGGCCATGGCGAGCACCGCGCGAGCCTTGCCGATGAGACGCACCATGAAGTTCGCCATGACCAGGGCGCAGCCGCTGCGCTCGAGAACGGTGCCGATCATGCACCCGCACGCGATCACGATGCCGATCGAACTCAAGGTGCGCCCAAACCCGCCGGTCAACGCACTCATCAGCCGCGCCGGCTCCAAGCCTCCCGCCAGGCCGATCGCGTAAGCGCCCACGATCAGGGCGAGGAACGGATGCACCTTGAACCGCACAATTGCGACCACCACGCCCGCGATGGTCGCCGCCAAGGCGAGGAACAGGAAGGCCGGGGACGTCGTGGCAAGGAGCGGGGCAAAGCTCATCGGGTGCGGAGACGGTGAGGCGCCGATCTCAGGAGAGCAAGCTGGCCCGGTTTCCCCCGAAGCGAATAGCGCAAGATCGGCCCTCGCGCGACCGGATGCCGGAGCGGCGGCACTCCTGCCGCCGGGCTTGGCAAGATGTACACCGTGCTTCGTGAGTCTTGTTCCTCCGGGAGGAAGGATGATTGGCCACAAAAGGCTCAAAGATCACAAAAGAGGCGATCGAGGGTACTCGAGTTTTGTGATTCTTGAGCCTCGCTGTGGCCAAATCTTGTCGATCGAGTTGTGGCGGCGACGCCGCGCCATGTTCATCCGCGTGGTTAGGTGCGCCTGTCTCACCTGGTGCCCGGGACAGGACTCGAACCTGCACACCTTACGGCAAGGGCTTCTAAGACCCTCGTGTCTGCCATTCCACCACCCGGGCGCGGTCGCGGTCTTGCGAATCTCCACAGGCCCTTACGTAGGGGCAAGCGTCGATTAGGGACGTTGTCTTATCCCACCCTTCGTCCACCTTCTTTCCATGCCCCGCCTCCTCCTCGTCCTCGCCGTGCTTGGCTCGGCCGCCTTCGCGGCGGATACGCCCACCCCACCCCAGCGCCTGCTGATCTTCCTCCTCGCCGGCCAGTCCAACATGGCGGGCCGCGGGCCAGTGGAGGCGGACGATGCCACGCCCGACCCGCGGATCCTGGTCCTGCGTGACGACGGATGGCAGCCCGCGATCGAGCCGCTGCATCGGGACAAGCCGAAGATCGCCGGCGTCGGTCCCGGCCTCGCCTTCGCCCGCGCGTTGCTCGCTCATCTGCCGCCCGACGTGAACGTAGGACTGATTCCCGCCGCCTTCGGCGGGACGCGGATCGAGTGGTGGGCCCCGGAGTTCGACGGCGAGGGACAGCGCTGGCCGGACGGCACCACGCTCTACGCCCACGCGATCGGGCAGGCCCGCCGTGCTCAGCGTGACGGCCGCCTCGCCGGCATCCTCTGGAACCAGGGCGAGTCCAACGTCGCCTCCGCCCGGGCGGATCAAGGGCGGCGCTACCAACAGGAGTTGGTCGCCCTGGTCACCCGCATGCGCGTCGACCTTGGCGACGAACGGATCCCCTTCGTCGCGGCCACCCTCGGCCCGTGGCAGGAAGCCGCCGCCGCCGACCTCAACACCGCCCTGCTCTCCCTGCCGCAGACCCTGCCCGCCAGCGCCGTGATCGACACCCTGGCGCCGGACGTGAAAGGGCGGTTGCGGGCCAAGCCGGACGATCCCATCCATTACGACTCTCCTTCCTCACGGCTTCTCGGCAGCCTCTACGCCGAAGCCATCCTGCCCTTGCTGCAGCGGGAGCGCAGCCCCGCTGCGGCGGGCCGCTGAAGGCGGAGTAGACCCGGCAAGCGGGATAAGTGTCGGAGGCGTGGGGTCGCGTGGCCTTTGCGTTTGGCGTCAGGATGACTAGATTGATGAATGGCGCTCAGCTTCGCGCGGCCTTCCTTTGCCTATTCGATCGACGCTGAGGCGGAACGCTCGAGGCTGCGTCTGCACCGGCGAACGCGCGGCGTGCCGTCGCGGCGAAAGGACCGGTTGCTCATCGCCACCTGGAACATCGCCAACCTCGGCACCCAGGACCGCGATCCCGCCGCCTATGGCCTGCTCGCCGAGATCATCGACAACTTTGACCTCGTCGCACTGCAGGAGACGCGCCGCAACCTCGCGGGCCTGAACGCGCTCCGCGCGCGTCTGCAGAAGCGTTGGCGCATCCATATGACCGACGCATCCGGCAACGAGGAACGCATGGTCCTGCTCTACGACGGCAACAAGCTGCGCCTGCGCGAGCAGACGGGCGAGATCGCCATCCCTCCCTCCCAATTCCGCCACATCCGGCTCCCGGGCGTGGCCTCCGAATTTCGCGGCTTCGATCGCAGCCCCTCCCTCGTCTCCCTCTCGTGGGGCCAGGTCCCGCTGACCTTCGTCAACGTGCACTTCTTCTTCGGCAGCGAGGCGCGCGCGGACATCGAACGGCGCCAGCTTGAGGCCTTCGCAGCCGCCCGCTGGGCGCGTCTCGAGAACCAATCGCCGCACGCCTACGATCCGCACGTGCTGCTGCTCGGCGACTTCAACCTGCCTTACGTCGAGCCGGGCGACCCGATCTACTCCGTCCTCAAACAGCACGGCCTCCTGCTCGCGCCCTACGCCACGGAGATCGGTACGACACTTCCAAGCGAGACCGCCCACGGCACCGCCGAGCGCGTGCGCCACTACGACCAGATCGCTTTCTTTCCGCGCCTGAGTACGTACCTCACGGGAGCGGTCGGCGTCTTCGATTTCGACAGTGTCATCCTTCCCGACCTCTGGGCCGCCCGTGGCCGGAGGGACTTCAACGCCTACCTCCGCTATCATTTCTCCGACCACCGCCCGCTGTGGGCCGAGCTACAGGAACCGGCAGCGTGAGTTTGGCGCGTGCGCGCCCAACCCGCATGCTTCACCGGCAATGACGAAGCGTTTTGCAAGGACTGCGTAGGAGCGGCTTTACGCCGCGATGGACACCGCCCGCCAGCAATTGCGGCGTAAATCGCCCAAGCCGGTTAGATGTAGCCGCCCATGTCCCCATGGGCGCGGTTTGGAGGCGGACGGGGACCTTCGGCAAGGGTAAAGCCTGCGCTGCCGACCCCGGCGACAGGAGTGTCGCCGCTCCTTGTTTGTCCTGCCTCCGGTCTCCCGGCTCCCGACTCCACGTCGGAGCTCCCGCCACTCAACGGCAATGAGCGGGCTTGCTTTCGGGCTCGCGGCCTTGCTTGCTTCCTTCGTTCGCATGACGTCCTCGTCCCACAACGCCCGAGCCATGATTATCGGCATGATGATTATCATCCGCCGCCGGCCCGGGCGTGGACACGTTGCGTAACGCACTCAGCGAACATCGCGATTTTCCACCGACACCCCGGGCTTTCCGCCCGGGGTTTTTTGTTTTTCCACGCCATGAACTCATCCCAAGTCACCTTCGAATCCGTCCGCGCGGCGCACACGCGCCTCGCCGGCGGCTTGCGCCCGACTCCCTGCGCGGTCTCCGCGCCCCTGAGCGCGCGGGCCGGGATGGGCATTGTCGTGAAACACGACTACCAGCAGGCCACGGGCAGCTTCAAGGAACGCGGCGCGCGCCACGCCTTGCTCACGCTTGCGCCGGAACGACGCGCGCGGGGCGTCGTCGCCGCCTCCGCCGGCAACCATGCCCTCGGGCTCGCGTGGCACGGACGCGAACTCGGCGTGGCGGTGACGGTGGTCATGCCCCGGACGGCGCCGCGCGTGAAGGCCGGCCGCTGCCACGCGCTCGGCGCGCGCGTGATCCTGCACGGCGACACCTTCGAGCAGGCGACGGCCCACGCGCGCGCCCTCGAGGCCGGCGAAGGGCTGACCTTCGTGCACCCATTCGACGACCCCGCGGTCATCGCCGGCCAGGGCACGCTCGCGCTTGAGGTGCTGGAGGCCGTGCCGACGGTGGATGCCTTCGTGGTCCCGGTCGGCGGCGGCGGCTTGCTGGCCGGCGTCGCCGCCGTCGTAAAGGCGCTCCGTCCCGACGCCCTCGTGATCGGCGTGGAGCCGGCGCACGCGGCCGGCTTTAACGCGGCGGCGCAGGCCGGGCGGCCGGTCGACGTGCCGCTGCTGCCCACGCTGGCCGACGGGCTGGCGGTGGCGCGGGCAGGGACAAACACCTTCGCCGCGGCCAGCGGACGCGTCGACCGCTTCATCACGGTCAGCGAGGACGAGATCGCCGGCGCGCTGCTGGCGGTGTCGGAGGCACACGACATCGCACTCGAAGGCGCGGGCGCGGCCGCGCTTGCCGCGTGTCTCTCCGGACGCCTGCCGGAACTCGCCGGACGCCTCGTCGCCGTGCCCTTCACCGGTCGCAACATCGATCCCAGCACGCACGCCCGCGCCCTGCGCCGCGCCCGGGCCGCGCGCGAGGAGGAAGCCATGCTGGTCGCCTGAGAATCCCGGCTGCGCCGGGATTCTGAGAAAACGCCTGCGGCGTTTTTCGGTAAGGGTGCTGTGCGAAGCGGAGCCGCTAACCCGCAAATTTCACCAAAAACAAGGCCAAGACCGGTTTCACAGCGCGGCGCCGCCGCAACCAAAACTCGATCAACGGGATTGGGCCACAAAGAGGCGCAAAAGGCGCAAGAGCTTCGGAGATCCCGACCGCTTGTTTTTGAGCTTTTTGCGCCTTTTTGTGGCCAATCACATTTCCTCGCGGAGGAACAAGCTTCACCAAGCATGTAGTACAGAGTACGGAGCCCCGACACAGAGGCAGCGGGAGGCCACCTGGTGTGCGTAGAGTTTTCGGCGGACGACATCCGGTCCAACGCCGCGCCGAAAGTTCGGCTTGGAGGATTTCTCCTCTGTGGCCTCTGTGTCGGCGCTCAGTGTTCTCTGTGACCCAAGAAAAATCTTTGTCGATGATGTGAAATATGCGGGCTGACGACGTTGGACCTGCGGACCTTTGACCTTCGACAGGATTCTATACAGGCGGAAGCCCAAGCCAGCTGCGGAGGACCTGAGCGTCTTTGCGGAAGGCGGCGACGATGCCGGCGCGCTGGGCGAAGGGGACGGCGGCGAGACGGCCCTGTTCGTTGAAGAAGTACTCCACGTGGATGCAGATCGGGAGCGGGCCGCCGACGGCATCGATGACGGCCTGCACGTGACGTTGCTGGACACGTCCCTCGCCAAGGGGAACGTTGACCACCCGGTCGTTCTCCCAGCGGAAATCCTTCACGCAAAGCGCAGTGATCTTCGGTGCGATCAGGCGGATCGCCGTCGGCCAGGCCGTGCCCTGCTCGACGAGCAGGTGGCGCACGTCCATCGCACAGCCGAAGTGCTTCGGGTCGATGCCCTCGAGGATCATGTCGAGGTCCCACACGGCACTGCCGGCGTGGTTGGGGCCGGAATGCAGCTGGTACACGCCCTGGATGCCGATCTCCTTGTTGGCGGCGGCGAACTCCTTCGCCATGCTGTTGAAGCTGGCGAGCTGGGCCTTGAGCGGCGTGCCGGGGCGGTATTGGAAACCGCGGTGACGGTACTGCGGAATGCCGAGTTGCTTGCCGACGCGGAGGGCGCGTTCCCAATGCGGTTCGTCGGGTCGCACGGTGTCCATGGCGAGCCAGAGGATGCGGCGGTTCTTCTTCGCGAGCGCCGCGACCATCGCGGGCAACTCGTCCGGCGCCTTCTCCACGGTGATGTGCCCGTTGCGGCGCATGGTGAGCTCGAGATCGAGTCCGATCTCGTCGAGCGTCTGCGCCATTTGCTCCGGCGTGTACTTCAAGGGACCGCCGTCGCCGCCGTCGAAGAACCACTTTTCCAGCAGGCCGATGCTGTAGCCGCCGGCGGGGGCGGCGACCCTGGGCGCGGCGGGCGCGCCGGCGGCCTTGAGGCCGGCGGGAACCAACGAAGCCGCAGCGGCGGCGAGGCCGGCGCGGGCGAGGAATTCACGACGATTGAGCGAGGAGGCGGGGGTATTCATGGGGAGAAGAAAGGCTGAAGAGCTGAAGGGCTGAAAGGCTGAAGTTCGGACCCTGGACTCAGCGATAGTCTGCATATTTCACCCGATGAAAAGTTTGAAGGCAGGAGCGGCTTTACGCCGCGATGGCTGGCGGACGGCGTACATCGCGGCGTAAAGCCGCTCCTACCTCTACGACTTTCAGCGGACAAGATGGGCGGAAGGGACCTTCACTCGCGAACAGCGAACAGGTTTCAGACGATCAGCTCCGAGATAGCGAGCGAGGCGCGCATTCTGGTCTACTCGCTACCCGCTACTTCGATGCCGGCTCAGCCGGCATCCGGCATGTCCGCGGCGCGGGCGGGCGCGAGGGCGACGCCCTTCACACGGACGCCGGCGAGTTTCGCGAGGACCTTGTCGACGTGCGCCTCGGCGACATCGACGAGGGCATGGCGCTGGTGCAGGTCGATCGCGCCGACGACGTCGGCCGGGAGGCGCGTCACGCCGGCAATCTTGCCAACAAGGTCGGCGGGCGTGACGAGTTGCTTGCGTCCCACATTGAAGAAGAGTGTGACGAAGCCGGGCTCGCGGCCCGTGCGGGCCGGCCGCTCGTACTTGCCCTTGCGGAGCGACGGCTCGTCGGGGCCATCGTCGCGGTCGTCGTGCGCCGGGACGGGCGCCGGTTTGGAACCGGGTGCCGTGCGCTTCTCGACCCAGGCGGGGGCGTCGGAGCGCGTCTTCGCAGGCGCGGCCGGTTCGGGCGCGGCGGGCGCCGGGCCCTGCATGAGATGGATCAGCGCCGAAACGATGTCGGTGCTCGGATAGCCCTGTTCGAGCAGGCGGTCGACGAGACGGTCCTGGCGGCGGAACTCGCCTGACTCGAGGACGGCGCGCAGTTTCTCGAAGAAGACGTTCTCGCGCGCCTCCTCGACCTGGTCGAGCGACGGCACGTTCTCGCGGCGGATCTTCAACTTCGCGAAGCGCACCATCGACTGCAGCTTGTAGAGTTCGCGGCCGGAGACGAAGGTGTAGGCGCGGCCCGACTTCCCGGCGCGACCGGTGCGGCCGATGCGGTGGGTGTAGTCCTCGGCGTCGTTGGGCAGGTCGAAGTTGAAAACGACCTCGAGGTCGTCGACATCGAGCCCGCGCGCCGCCACGTCCGTGGCGATCAGGAACTCGAAGCCGCGGCGGCGAAACTTGTCCATCACCCGGGTGCGCTGCGCCTGGGTGATGTCGCCATGCAGGCGGTCGACCGAGTAACCGCGCGCGTGCAGGTGCTCGTCGAGTTCGTCGACCATCACCTTGGTGCTGCAGAAGATGATGCCGTAGCGGAAATCGTGGATGTCGATCAGGCGCGTGAGCACCTCGATCTTCGAACGACGCTCCACCTCGAAGTAAACCTGGTCCACCTGCGGCGCGTTCTGCGCCTGGGCCTCGATCTTGATCCACTCGGGATCGCGGCTGTAGCGCTTGATGAGCTCCTGGATCGCCCGCGGCATCGTCGCCGAGAAGAAGAGCAGCTGCCGCTGCTCCGGCACCGCGGAGAGGATGTGTTCGATGTCGTCGCGGAACCCCATGTCGAGCATGCGGTCGGCCTCGTCGAGCACGACCATGCGCAGCGCGTCGAGCTTGAGCGTGCCCCGCTCCATATGGTCCATGATGCGGCCCGGCGTGCCGATCACGACCTGCGTGCCGGCGGCGAGTGCGCGGAACTGGCGTTCGTAGGATTGCCCGCCGTAGATCGGCACGGCGTGCACGCCGCGCTTGAAGAAGGCGAGCTTGGCCATCTCCTCCGCCACCTGCACGGCGAGTTCGCGCGTCGGGCAGAGGATGAGGGCCTGCACCGCGCGTTGCGCCGGATCGATCTTCTCGATCGTGGGCAGGCCAAATGCGGCCGTCTTGCCGGAACCCGTGGACGACTGGCCAACGACATCACGCCCGGCGAGCAGGACGGGAATCACCGCCGTCTGGATGGGCGACGCCTCCTCGAAGCCCATCTTGTCGACGGCCTTCAGCAACTCGGGCGACAGCCCCAACTCTTCGAAACGACGTTTTTCCATGTCCCCACCATGGCCGGAGTTGGGCGAATGGAGAGCGCAAAATTGCCGGCCGCCCTTCCGCCCCCCTTATCGCGTCAAACCTGCGACGCCTTCGGCAAACTCCGGGTAACGTTCCCGCAGGGCTTCGCGTTCGCCCAACTCAAAGTCATCCCACACGAACTCCGGCGTCACCACGCAGCTGACGAGCGCCCAGCGGCCGCCGGCGCGCAGTCGGGTGCCCTGCCACACGTGGGCCGGCACGACGTCCTGCAGGCGCTGCCCCCTCGCGAGATCGCGTCCCAGCGCGACCCACTCACCCGAGCCGTCGGGGTGCAGCCGGAGCGACTCGAGCGGATCGCCGGCATGGAAACACCAGACCTCATCGCTCACCAGCCGATGCATGGCCGAGAACCCTTCCGGAGTCAGCAGCGCAAAAATGGCGGAGCCGGAACGCCGCGGACCGGAATAGATCGACGGCAGGCTTCCCGCCGGCAGCACGAGTTCGGACGCATACGTGCGCCGGTACCAGCCTCCCTCGAGCGGCAGAGGTTCGAGGCCGAGCGCCGCGGCCACCGCAGCGGCCGGCCAGGTCGCGGGATCGAGGGGACCGAGGGAGGCGGCAGATTCCATGGCAGGCGAACGCGCTTGCTCTCCAGCAAAACGACGGGAACCCGGCAAAGACGAGCGCCAAAACGAGCGTCCGACCGTCTTCGCAATTTGTCGCTGCGCACCTCTCAGCGGTTGCTTCCGTTCGTCAACGAGGCATCCTCTGCCTCGAAACTCACTCCACCATGGCCACTTCCAGCTCCTCTACCGAAAACAAACACGTCTGGAAATTCTACCGCATCGGCGGCCTCGACCAGGTTTCCCTCGAAACCGGCGCCGACCTGCTCGCCCTCGATCAACTCGATCAAAAACTGTGGGTGGCCCTGAGTTGCCCCGTCAAGGGCCTCGAACTCGACGAAAAGACGCTCGCCCTCGTCGACACCGACAAGGACGGACGCATCCGCGTGCCCGAGCTGCTCGGTGCGATCAAGTGGTCCGCCCAACACCTCAACGATGTCGGCGTCCTGCTGAAGGGCGAAGGCTCGCTGCCCCTCTCCGCCTTCAACGAGGGCAGCGCCGACGGCCGGGCCGTGCTCGCCTCGGCCAAGGAGATCCTCGCCCGCCTCGGCAAGGCCGACGCCACCGCAATCGCCCTCGCCGACGCCACCGATACGGCCAAGGTTTTTGCAGCCACGACCTTCAACGGCGACGGCGTCATCATCCCGGACTCCGCCGCCGACGAGCCGACCAAGCTGCTCATCGCCGACATCCTCGCCACCGAAGGCGGCGTGCCGGACCGCAGCGGCGCCGCCGGCATCGACGCCGCGCGCATCGACAGTTTCTTCGCCGATTGCGCGGCCTACGCCGCCTGGCACGCCGCGGGCGAGGCCGCACGCTCGCTCGGCGACGGTACCGCCGCCGCAGCCGCGGCCATCGCGGCCGTGCAGAGCAAGGTCGAGGACTTCTTCGCGCGCACACGCCTCGCCGCCTTCGACGCGCGCGCCCTCGGCGCCGTCAACCGCTCGGAGAACGAGTTCCTCGCCGTAGCCGCCAAGGACATGACCATCACCGCCGCCGAGATCGCCGCGTTCCCGCTGGCCAAGGTCGAGGTCGGACGCCCGCTCCCGCTCGTCGAGGGCGTCAACCCCGCATGGGCCGAGGCCATGGCCGCGCTGAAGCGCGACGCCGTCGCGCCCGTGTTCGGCGCCGACAAGACCGCCTTGACCGAAGCCGAATGGTCGCAGCTCAAGGCCAAGGTCGCCCCGTTCCAAGCCTGGTCGGCCGGCAAGGCCGGCGGCAACGTCGAGAAACTCGGACTCGACCGCATCAAGGCCGTCCTCTCCGACAACCGTCAGGCCGCGCTCAAGGAGCTCATCGCCAAGGACCAGGCGCTCGCCGGCGAATACGCCGCCATCGCCAACGTCGAGAAGCTGCTCCGCTATGCCCGCGACTTCCGCACGCTGCTGAACAATTTCGTCAACTTCTCCGACTTCTACTCGCCCGATCGCTACGCCGTCTTCCAGGCCGGCACGCTCTACCTCGACAGCCGCAGCACCGAGCTCTGCGTCCAGGTCGGCGGCCCCAGCCCGCTCGCGGCGATGAGCAAGGCCTACATCGCCTACTGCGACTGCAAGAACTCCGCGGGCCAGACCATGAAGATCGCGGCCTGCTTCACGCAGGGCGACAGCGACTTCCTCTTCGTCGGCCGCAACGGCATTTTCTACGACCGCAACGGCCGCGACTGGGATGCCACCATCGTCTCGATCGTCGATAATCCAATCAGCATCCGCGAAGCCTTCTGGTCGCCGTACAAGAAGTTCGTGCGGATGATCGAGGAGCAGATCGCCAAGCGCGCCGCCGCCGCCGAGTCGGCCTCCAGCGGCAAGCTCGCCGCGGCGGCCGAGAAGACCGCCAACGCCGACAAACTCAAACCCGAGGAGCCCGCCAAGAAGGTCGACGTCGGCACGGTCGCCGCCCTCGGCGTCGCCTTCGGCGCCCTGACCACCGCCTTCGGCTATTTCCTCGGGTTCTTCAAGGGCATGCCCGGCTGGCAGATCCCGTTGGTCTTCGTCGCGGTGATGCTGCTCATTTCACTGCCCTCGATGATCATTGCGGCGCTCAAGCTGCGCCAGCGCACGCTCGGCCCAATCCTCGACGCCAACGGCTGGGCCATCAACGGTCGCGTGAAGATCAACATTCCCTTCGGCGCAAAACTCACGGAACGCGCCCACCTCCCGCCCAACGCCCGCCGTTCGCTGGACGATCCGTACGTCGACAAGGCCGCCGCCCGCAAGCGCCGCCTCATCATCGTGCTCGTGGTGCTCGCCCTCGCCGCGGTCGGCATCCGCTGGGACCACAACCGCCGCGGCCAGTACTTCTGGCAACCCGCCCCCGCCGCCGAGACCCCGGCCGCCGAAGCCGCCCCCGCCGCGCCGACGAACTGAAAGCCCAAACCGCGCCCATGGGGACATGGGCGGCTACAGTTCGCCACTCAACCGCGCCCATGAGGACACGGGCGGGCACCCTGTAGCCACGGGTGTCCCCACCCGTGCGGGCATCGCCCCCATCCGCCGTACCACCCCGCCCCCCCTCCGCGCCCATGACCGAGCCCGTCCGCTTCCCCCGCCGGCCGCCTCGCATCACGCTTTTCTCGAAGGTTCGTCCGTTCTATTTCGTCACGTTTGTGACGGCCAAGCGTCGGCCGCTTCTGGCCAACGCAGCCGTCCAAACGGCGCTGGAGCACTATGGACGCATCGGCTACGAGCGACACGAAGTGGCCGTCGGATCCTACGTGATCATGCCAGACCATATTCACCTCTTTGTGGCCCTTCCGGAGACCGGCGTGCACCTGACCCTTTGGGAGCGCGGACTTAAGCGCGCGCTCGGCGATGCGCTTTCTGCCCAAGGGGAAACGGCGCCGTTTTGGCAGGAGGGCTTTTTCGACCACGTCATGCGCAGCTCCGACAGCTACTCGGAGAAATGGCACTACGTGAACGCGAATCCCGTACGCCGCGGTCTGGTGGCCGAACCTGAAGCCTGGCCATGGCGAGGAGAAATCGTCCCAATCCGGTACTGAAGCCCCGGCGAAAAGGGGATCCAAACCGCGCCCATGGGGACATGGGCGGCTACATGTAGCCACGGATGTCCTCATCCATGCGGGCATGATTCCCGTCCGCCGCCAAACCGCGCCCATGGGGACATGGGCGGCTACACTCCGCCACTCAACCGCGCCCATGAGGACACAGGCGGGCACCCTGTAGCCACGGGTGTCCTCACCCGTGCGGTTCGAGTCGTTCCTCCCTTAAACTTAAACTTTCCCCTTCAACGGGCGCGCAAAGCGCGCCTACCGCAGCAGCGTGATTAACCGCGCACGCGAACTCACGCCGAGCTTCCGGAAGACCGAGTTGAGCTGGGTCTTGATCGTCAGGACGCTCTTGTTCAGGTGCGCGGCAATCTCGGCGTTGCTCCGCCCCTCCGCCACCAGCAGCGCGATCTCGCGCTCGCGCGGGCTGAGTTCGCGCAAGGGTCCCATGCGTTCGGGCGAGGCGGACGGCAGCGCGCTCTCGCCCGACGGCGCGGCCGAGCGGACGTCGAGAATGACCAGAAAGCGCGGGCGGGCGAGTGCGCTCGCCGGATTGTTGAGCACGGCGATCTGCGCCCGCAGGCCTGCCTGCGTCGGATGGGCGACCGTTTCCATATCGCCCGGGAGCGGTTGCGGTTGCCTCGGATTGCGCGCGAGCACCGCCCCCCGCAGGCGCCGGCATGCTTCGAGTATCGCCGGGGGCAGGGCGAAGGCGTCGCGCGGATTGAGGGCGCGCGCCTCCTCCGGACCGTAATTCCAGAGAGCACAGTTTCTCCGTCCCTCGTGGTTGGCGAACTCCACCCGCAGATCCCAGTCTAGAAAAAGCAGCCCGACCGGAATGTTGCGGTTGAACTCCTCCAGCCCGCGTCGGGCCAGACGCTCCGTATGCAGTTTTTGGACACGGGCGATCGCCGTGCCGACAAATGGGTAGAGATACTGGAGGGCGGCGATCTCTCCGTCCCCGAAACCCGGTTCCCGCGGCGCCCGGTACAGGCTGAACATCGCGGAAACCTCGCGCCGCGTCCAGAACACGCACGAGACCCCCTTGTCCCATCCTTCGGCACGCGCGAAGCGTTCGTAGAATTCGCTGCGCACGAACTCCGGGCGCGGCGGAAGCACCTCCTCGAAACGATAGAGTTTCACGCCACGGTTCGCCTCCAGGTACGGAGAAAAAGGGTTGTCCCGCCCCCGCTCCGCGTACCACTGGCGAAGGTTGGGTATCGGCGGGTCCGTGAAGACCACCCGCGCTTCGCCCATGCCGAGGTGTCCGAGAAACAAAGTCACCCGATGCGCCGGCACCGCCGCCCGCAGGCAGGCCTGCACCGCCCGCCACAACGCATCCACCTCGAGCGCCGCGTGCAACGCGAGCAGCGGCTCGTACAACCGCGCCTGCAGCGCGGGCGTCAGGGTGGGAACCGGGCGCGTCCTGGGCATGAGTAGGGCGTCCACGGTCTCATCGCTGCCTGGCACCTCGCCCGCGAACAACCTCACGGTGCCGCCTCGCGTCCAAAATACAACCTTGGTTGTATGGCCACGGCACAGGGACGGCTGTATGATGACGCGACACGGTTTTCGCTCCTTCGCTGCAACCTCCACCTGGCTCCTCCTGCAACCATGCACGTCCCCAACCGCCCCCCACGCCGTTTCCGCCCGGCGTTTCTCGCCGGCCTTTGCGCCTGGCTTGTCTTCGCCGCCGGCCTCGCCGCCCAGACTCCCGCCGACGGCTTCGTCTCCGGCCGCGTGCTGGAAGCGTCCTCCAAGTCGGTCCTGCCGGGCGCGGAGATCTCCGTCGCGGGCTCACCGGCTCGCACCACCACCGACCGCGGTGGCGAATTCACGCTCCGCCTGCCGGCCGGTACGCACACCCTCTCCATAGCCTATCTTGGAATGTCTCCCAAGAGCGCCACCGTGACCGTGACCGGCGGCGACACCACTCCCCTCACCGTTACCCTCGACACCGGCGTCGTCACGCTCGAGGGCGTCACCATCGAGGCGAGCCGCGAAGGCCAGGCCCGCGCCGTCAACCAGCAGCGCGCCGCCCAGAACCTCACCAGCATCATTTCCTCCGACCTGAGCGGACAATTCCCCGACAAAACCATCGCCGACGCCGTCAAGCGCCTGCCCGGCATCACGGTCGAGACCGACACCGACACCGGCGGCAGCGAGGGCCGCTACATCACGATCCGCGGCATGAACGCCGACTTCAATGCGGTCTCGGTCAATGGCATGCGCGTCGTCGTGTCCGACTTCGGCGGACTCAGCCGGCGCGTGCCCCTCGATGTCGTCTCGGCGAAAAGCGCCGACCAGATCGAAGTCACCAAGGCGCTCCGTCCCGATCAGGACGGCGACGGCATCGGCGGCGCCGTGAACATCGTCACCCGCAGCCCTTTCGACCGCGACGGCCTGTACGCCTTCGCCGAAGGCGCCATCGGCCTGAGCAACCTGCTGGATAACTACACGGCGGGCTTCCCCTACGACAACCCGTCCTACGAGGCCTCGGCCGGCGTGAGCACGTTGTTCGGCTCCGCGCGCACCTTCGGTCTCGCCGTCTCGGCCAACCACCGTCAGCGCGCCTTCGTCAAGGAGCGCATCGGCACCGGCGGCTGGGCCGCCGACGGTGGACCGGGCGGCGCCTACTACCCGATCAGCCTGAACCTGCAGGACTTCTTCGACGACGTCGAAGCCACGGGGCTCAACAGCACCTTCGAGTGGCGCCCCTCCGCAGAGCACCGCCTGCGCGTCGATCTCGGCTACAGCTCGCGCGAGACCGAACGCGGCCGCCAGCGTGTGGTCTCCGGCTTCATCGACGGCGGCACCGGTATCGCCCTTGGCGATACGTACTCCAGCTACACCAGCACCGGGCGCATCACGCGCAACGTCCGCCAGTTCTTCGAGGATCAGTCCATTCTCAACGCCGTGATCCGCGGCGAGAGCCGGCTCGGCGACTTCACGGTCAACTATTTCGCCGGCCTCAACGCCGGCTCCTTCGACGGCGATGCCGACCGCGACATCAGCGTCAGCTTCCGCACCGCCAGCACCGCCAAGACGATCGCCCTCGGCACCGATTATCCGACGATCGGCGGCGCGGCCTACGACTCGCGCTACGCCAACCCGTCGAGTTATTTCTGGAGCGCGCTCGACCGCGGCACTTCCTATGTCGACGACGACGAACTCGCCGCCGGCCTCGACGTGAAGCGCGAGGCCGATCTCCTCGGCGGTCGCGGTCATTGGCAGGCCGGTTGGAAGAGCCGCCTCTTCGAGCGCGACTACCGCCGGGTCGCCAACCGCTTCCGCGTCGCGCCGGGAGCCTTCAACGACTGGGCGATCGACGGCTTCATCGGCTTCAACCAGGTCGGAACGTCCGTGGCCGATTATCTTTCCAAACGGTCCGTCGACGGGCGCTACGATTTCGGATTCTACCTCGATCCCCTCGCGGTCCGCCGCCACGCCGACCTGCTCGCCTCGACCGGCCCGGGGGGCAACCGCGTGTTCGAGCCGTTCCCCGACAACGCCCTCCGCAGCCAGGCGGGCAGCTACCGGACGGACGAGGATATCCACGCCTTCTATCTGCAGACCCAGCAGACCTGGCACCGCCTGACCGCCCTGGTCGGGGCCCGCGTCGAGTTCACCGACGTCCGCTTCCGCGGTTTCAACGCCCGCACGAGCGCCAGCAACGGTCAGGTCGTCAGCGTCACGCCGTACGACCGGAAGAGCGACTACTCGAATGTCCTGCCCGGTCTGCACCTGCGCTTCGAGCAGTCGAAGAACCTGCTCTATCGTTTCGCGATCACGCGTTCGGTCGCCCGCCCGCGCCTGAGCGACCTCAATCCCAGCATCTTCGAGGATCCCTTCGGCGAAGACGCCTTCAGCCGTCCGGGCGGCTTCATCGCGACGCTCGACCGCGGCGACATCGAACTCAAGCCGACCCGTTCCACCAATCTCGACCTCTCGGCCGAGTACTATTTCGGCGCCGCCAGCACCCTCAGCGTCGGCGTGTTCGCAAAGGACATGAAGGACAATGTCTATCGCGGCTACGTCTTCAACGACCCGGCCTTCCCCAACACGCTCGTGCGCACCAGCCTGAACGCGAAGGACGCGTGGGTGCGCGGCTTCGAGATCTCCTACGACCAGGTCCTCACGTTCCTGCCCGAGCCGCTCAACGGCTTCGGTGTCTTCGCCAACTACACCTACGCCGACTCCGAGGTCGACACCGGCCTCGCGCAGTTCGCGCGGGTGAACCTGCCGCTGTTCAACCAGGTCCGCGACACGGTCAATGCCGGCGTCTTCTACGAAAAGGGCGGCTTCCGCGCCCGCGCCGCGCTGCTCTACCGCAGCGCCTCCCTGCTCGGTCTCTCGATCGACGAGGACTTTCGCGACTACGACCCGGCCCTCAGCCGCTACCTCGACTCGTCAATGACGCTCGACCTGACGGCCAGCTATCGTTTCCGGCGCAACTGGACCGTCTTCGCCGAAATGCAGAACGTGCTCAACGAACCCGGCCGCGCCTACGACGGCACGAAGGCCCGCTTCGACTACCGCGAGTACACCGACTGGACCGCCCAGTTCGGTCTCCGCTGGAACCTCTGAGCCGGAAAATCCCAACCCGGCGATGCCGGAACCAAAGTAGCGAGGAGACAAGAAACTGCACCCATGAGAACATGTAGCCACGGATGTCCCCATCCGTGCGGGCACGACACCCGTCCGCCATCGAACCCCGCCCATGGGGACATGGGCGGCTACATGTAGCCACGGATGTCCCCATCCGTGCGGGCACGACACCCGTCCGCCATCGAACCCCGCCCATGGGGACATGGGCGGCTACATGTAGCCACGGATGTCCCCATCCGTGCGGGCACGACACCCGTCCGCCATCGAACCGCGCCCATGGGGACATGGGCGGCTACATGCACCCGATCCGTGCGGTTCGATTGATTCCCAACGTAAACTTCCCCCTTAAACTGGAGCGCGAGGCGCGCCCCGCAGGACGTCCGCCAGCGTGGTCAACATGACCTCCGCGGCGTAGGGCTTGGGGATGAACCCGTGCATGAAGAGGCCCGACGCATTCGACAGTTCCCCCTGCGAACTCAGGCCGCTCGAACCGACGATCTTCAGACCGGGGTCGAGGGCGCGCAGTGCCCGGATGGTCGCGGGACCGTCCATCACCGGCATCGCCATGTCGGTGAGGACCACGTCGATCGCGCCAGGATTCGCGGTGAACAAGGCCACGGCCTCGGCTCCATCCGAAGCGACCAGCACCTTGTAGTTGAAACGCTCGAGGATCTTCCGGCCCACCTCGCGGATGGTCGCCTCGTCGTCCACGAGCAGGACCGTCTCTCCCCGCCCCTGCGGCAGGCCGGTCACGGGCGCAGGCTGGGCGGGGGACTCCACCGGCTCGGCGACGGCCGGGAGGTGCACCTTGAAGCGCGCACCGATGTCAGGCTCGCTGTAGAGTGTGATGAAGCCGCCCTGGCTGCGCACGATCGTCAGCACCGTCGAAAGGCCGAGCCCGGTGCCCTTGCCGATGTCCTTCGTCGTGAAGAAGGGCTCGAAAATGCGGTCCTGGATCTCGCGCGGGATGCCCATGCCCGTGTCCTCGACCTGCAGGACGACGTAGCACCCGGGCTTGGCCTGCGGATGCAGCATCGCATAGGCCTCGTCGACCACGACGTTGGCGAGGGCGAGCGTCAGCCGGCCGCCGGCAGGCATGGCGTCGCGCGCGTTCACGCACAGGTTCATCAGCACCTGGTGAAGCTGGGTCGGATCCGCGTTGACCGGCCAGAGTTCGGACGGCGCCTCGAGCGCGAAGACGATGTTCTTGGGGAACGTGTCGTGCACGATCCGTTCGATGTCGCTCGCGAGCAAGGCGGCGTTGACCGCGGTGGGCCGGCCCTCCACACCGCGGGCAAACGTGAGCACCTGGCGGATGAGGTCGGCGCCGCGCTGCGCACTGCCTTCGATCCGATCGAGGACCTGCAGGCGCGTGTGGTCGCGCTCGCCGGATTTCAGCAGGCCGATGGCGAGCAGGATCGGCGCGAGCACGTTGTTCAGGTCGTGGGCGATGCCGCCCGCGAGCGTGCCGATGCTCTCCATGCGTTGCGAGCGAAGCAGGTGCTGCTCCATGCGCTTGCGTTCGCTGATGTCGCGGAAGCTCATCACGGCGCCGCTCACGGTCCCGGCGGCGTCGCGCACGGGCGAACAGACGTATTCGACAGGGAAACGGGTGCCGTCCGCCCGCAGCAGGCTCTCGTCCTCGACGCGGCGGACGATGCCGTCGGCGAGCGTACGGCGAAGCGGCGTGTCGTCCGCCGCCGGCGGCGGAGCCCCCTCGCGCGCCGGCAGGATCCGCGGAAAGAGCGGCTGCCCGATCAGGCCGCCCTCGGAGCGTCCGAGCAGGGCCAGCGCGATGCGATTCTCGAAGACGACCCGCCCTTCTATATCCACTCCCAGGATCCCCTCCCCCACCGAGTCGAGGATCAGCTTCTGCTGCCGTTGGGTCGACCGCAGCTCGCCGATCGCCGACTGCCGGCCGACCTCGGCCGCGGCTCGCGCGGCGAAGATCTGCATCGCCGACAGGGCCAGGTCGGGATGGGCGAGCCGCTCGCGGGCGAACACGGAGGCGAGGCCGATCACCTTTCCGTTCAGGTCGAGCAGGGGCGCGCCGACGTAGCTCTCGAAGCCGTGGTCGAAGAGCATCCGGTCCTCCGGGAACTGCTCCCGCAGCGACGACGCGAACACGCGGCCGACGCCGGAGACGACCTGCTCGCAGGGAGTGCCGGCCACCTCGTAGCAGACATCCTCGACGCGGCGGCCGTCCATCAGGAAGGTCCGCGTCATGAGGCGGCCGGGCCGGGCGGGCTCGAGCAGCGCAATGGCCCCGCCCGCACCGCCGATCACCTCGACCATGTGACGCGTCAGCTCCTCGAGAAACCCTTCCGTGATCGGCAGCGAGACCGCCTGCGCCACGCGCAGCATGACCAGTTCCGTGCGCGTCTGGTCCGTGACGTCGCGCGTGACGCTGAGAACACCGGAGATCGCCCCGCCCGCCTCGCGCAAGGGCGTCGAATGCGTTTCCATCCAGCGCTCCGTGCCGCGCACGCCGACGATGCGAAAGCGCAGCTGCCCGGTCTCGCCGGCGAGCACGCGGCGATGCAGGTGGGCGAAGGCCGCGCGGTCCTCCGGATGCACGAGTTTCTCGACGGGTTTGCCCAGCACCTCCTCGCGGGAGGCAGCCTCGACCAGGCGCAGGCCCGCTGGGTTCATGTCGACCACCGCACCCGCCGGGTCGACGATCTTCACGCATTCGGGCTCGTGAGCGAAGATCGCCCGGAGGTGCGACTCGCTGCGGGCGCGCGCGCACTGTGTGAGCATGAGCGCAACAAGGTTGGCCACCGAGATCGCAAAACCGCGCTCGCCGTCGGTCCATCGCCGCGGTGCGCCGACGTGTTCGCAGCAGAGCACACCGTCGAGCACGCCGCCCACGAGCACCGGGACATCGAGCATCGAAACGATTCCGAGGGGCTCGAGATAAGTGGCGGAGAGTTCGCGCGTGCGCGCATCGCCGCGCGCGTCGTCAGCCGCGATGACTTCGTTCTCCGCCATCGCCCTGAAGTAGGAGGGAATCGCCCCCGCCTCGAGCACGGTGCCTTCGGTGTGGGCGGCCGACGAGGCGACGAAGAGATCGCGACAGACAATCGACGAGCGCCGGTCGTCGAATCGCCACAAGCCCACACGCTCGACTCCGAGGGCGGCGGCGACGGCCTCCGTGACGCGACGCACCGCCGTGCGTTCGTCGCCATCGAGGCCGAGGCCGCTCCGGGTGAGCGCCATCAGCGCAGCGTAGTGCCGGGACTGGTCCGGACCGGCGATCAACATTTCCTCGACATTCATGCGGCAGGCAGGACCAACAAAGGGCATGGCCGCGTCAGGGCGAAACCAAAATCGCCCGCCGCGCAAAGCCTGGCGCAGCTGAGTTACTTTTCCGGCGGAAAGCGGCCCGGGCCTCCCCGGCCGCGACCAGACTCCCGTCCGCCACCCAAACCGCGTCCACGGCGCTTGCCTGCCCCGTTCAACGGGCGCGACGCGCCCCCGAAAACGGCCGGTACAATGGATCCCCCACCAGCACGCCCATCCAACCCAGCGCGGGCAGCGCCTCGTAGGCCGCATCGCCGAGCGTGGCCCCCCTCGCCAGCGCCCGGAGCAGAAGATCCGGTCGATGCGTAAGTTGAAGATACGGTTCGGCCACATTGCCCACGGTCGCCGCCGCCCCCTTCGCCACGAGCGGCGCCGCCCAGCCCGCATCCGTTTCCCGCCGCAAGGACCGCGCCGACAAACTGTGGATGTGCATCGCAATCGCCCCGGACGCGAGACGCGGCTCCGCTGACGCAAACGGTCCGTTCGCGTCGGGCGCATACCAGCCAAAGTACAACGCCGCCCCGCCGACCTCCACCCCCGCCGCCAACGTCGCCCCCGTGCGTTCCACCTGAATCTCAAAGCCCAGCGCTTGCGCCACCGCCAGCGTGTCTTCCAGCCAACGGTCCCCTCCCGGCTCGGGTCCGCCGAGGTCGAAGATCGCCCGACCCCGCAGTCCGTCCCTTTCCGCCTCCAGCGCTCCTTCCACCAGCCCGATCGCCTGCGCAAGGGTCGGCGCATCGAGCCGCGCCACCTTCAGCACCGGCGGCGGCCACCGTGGATCGGGCACACTCCCGAAAAGCGGATTCGGCACCCAGCCCGCGGGATCGCGCTCCGCCATGGGCAACAGACTCAACTCCGAATCCACCGCCGCCGCATTCGTGCGAAACTCCGGACGGCCCCCCGCTGTCCGCCGGCCCGCATCCAGGCCGGCCTCATGCGCGATCGCCAGCGGCACGCCGCGGCAAACCACGAGGTAGGATATCCGATGACTGGATACCGCCACCCGCTGTCGCCCCGCCCCGTCGACCACGTCCATCGCCGTCCCATCGAGCCACCCCCTGCGCAGCAATTCGGCCTGCAGCGGATTGTGCAGCTGCTCCGCATACTCCCGCCACGAAATCGTCTCCCCGGCCGGCAGAGGCAGCGCCACAATGTTGTCCGCCGGCACGCCGCGAAGCTCCGCATAGCGCCCGGCCAGCTCGCGCGACTCGGGATCGTCCGCATTCGCCAGGATGACCACCCGCGCAGACAGAGCGTCCGCCGGTTCGCCATCCGCCGCCAAGCCCCGGAGCCACCCAAGGCCAAGGACCGCCGCGATCAGGAATCGTGGCAAGACCCGCCTTTCGCCGCCGCGAGGATGACTCCGTCCCGCTCCTCGCGCAGGAGCTTCAGCAGGAACGCCCGGGTCTGGTCTTCGCCTGCGCTCGAAAGCCCGGGGTAGCCCGCTTGGTACGCGCGGAAGTGCGGGAGAATCTCGTCGATCGACGACGCCAGGGCTCTCTCAACGATGACATTCATGTCGTCCGCTACCGGAACCTCCTCCGGTTCAGGCCGGGCCCTCTGGTCGGACCGCCCCCGTCTCGGGGAAGACCGGACGCATGAAGGTTCGCTCGTAGCTGAGGATCGAGCGATTCTTGCGCTCGAATTCGTAAGCCGCGCAACAATCGGGATCGCGCTGGCTCCTGCTGCGATACTCTTCGTACGCGGCCAGACTGGGGAAACTGAAGAGAGCCACCGCCACGTTGCTGGCGCCCTCATGAGGCAGGAAGTATCCGTGATGCTGCCCGCCGAAGCGCTCGACCAACGGGAGCCACTGCCGCGCATACGCTTCGAACAGGTCGAGCTTGTGGGGATCGAGCACATAGCGGAGATAACAAGTGATCATCGAACCCCGACGATCTCCGATCACGCTGACCGGGCGAACAAAAACGGGCGTCGTGAGGCACGGGCGAAACCGCCGGGAACTCGCCTAAGCCCCGTCGGGACGCACCCAGACCTCGTTGAACGGGTTCCCGACGCCAATCTGTATGTGCACATCCCCTTCCACCCTGATTCGAAACCGACGGACCTGACCGATGTAATTGCGGGTCTTCTCCGTGGCGAACTCCACCTTCTGCTCCAGCAGGTCACCGTCCAGGCGGTAAGTGCCCCCGTGATGGAAGACGATCTCGCCGTTTTTGGGATCTCGCTGGATGATCTCCCAGCGACCGGGTGAGAATTTCTTCTGGCGTATTCCGATCCCGGACGGGTTGCCCGGCCTCTCGGCTTTCGCCAGGACCCATGTGCCCATCAAACGATCCTCAAGGGACCGGCCCGTCTCCGCCGGACCCGGCGGCGCCAACCCGCCGGCGGATTCGCCCGACGTCCAGAGGACCTTGTCGGAGGCGAACGCCTGAACGACAATCCCCAGCACCATTGCAAGACCGATCCGTTGATATATAGTCATAGCGAGCGAGACGGCTTCATACCTGGATTCTAGCAAAATGCACCCGCGGATCTCCATCCAGTCAAGGGTTTGCCTGCCTATATTCAGTTTCGGGCATCCGCTAACTCCGCAAAGACGTTCCAGGTCTCTCGCAATTGTTCTAACGGGTTCATTTCTGCCGAACGCTTGCGGTCAGACACTACGGGGCGAAGCCCGCGGAGTTGTCTGAAGAGCGCGCTTGTTAGTCCTCCGTCTCCTCTATCTCGCGGATAAGGAGGCGAGCCTGGATGGAATCGGGATCTTGAACGGTCGAGATGACGCCGGCGAAAAGCCAGAACCGATCAAACTCCCGATAGAATATGGAGTACCTGGGATACTCGTGGATCACCATCTGTCTCCAGCCATGCGGTCGGGCGCGGCAGACGTACGGGCTGGACTGAACAATGCGAACTGCCTCCTCGTAGGCCACCAAGAAACGAGCAGCCGTCGCGGCACTCTACTCCTTGTAGTAGTCGTACGCGGTCTGAAGATCTGCGTCGTAACCTTCGGCCTCCTTGAACTTCTTCTTCATCGCCTCAAACGGCGGACGGCGTCCCCAACGGGCTTCAGACGACTCGGATTCCGAAGTGCCTTGGCCGCACGTTCGTTAAGAAGTGACACCTGAGATGCGGTCGGACCGATCTTCGCTTCTGCTTCTCGCCAAAGATGATCTGCAAGGGCAGCCTTCTGGCGAGGGGACAAACGGCGAAGACGGGAAGCGAGGTCGGCAGTGACTGACATGATCAAAATGGTAGACGAACGGGGGAAGGTCGGCAAGGGGGGATTTCTTTCAGCTTTCCGGAGCTAACGATCTCTAGCCACGCGGGCCGGGCGCGGACGGAGTTTCGGATGCCAAAGAATCGGCCGAAGACGGACGGCTCCCCGCGTTGTGCTGTGCCGACTTGTTGGACGACTGGGTAATGCGGGTCGACAACGACAGTACTCCGCGCGGAGCCGAGGCCAATCGAATTTCACCACGCTTCTGAATCGATCCCTTTGGCGCGAGCAACACCGACATAGTGACGTGCCCAACGACAGCCACCGTCGAACCGTCTCTTCCTTCAGATCTTCTCTCTGCGATCACGGCAATATTCACGTCGGTAGCGTGGTCCAGGCGACTATCCAAGGTGAACGAGAAGCGTGCTAGATCGCCTTCCTCGAACCAGCGAAGATCTCGCAGCACGATTTCTTCTTCGGGCCAAAAATACGCCGTAGCACCGACGAGGATAACAGCCGCACCTATCATGGAGATCTTCATCTTTTGTTGCCTAACGACTACTGGTCAGCCACGCGGGCTGAGCAAGGACGGAGATGCGGATGCGGGAGAAACGACCGAAAAAGGAAGGCTGCCCGCGTTGTGCTGTATCGACTGGATCGACTGGCTCTTCATCGAGCACCAGGCTGATCTCATTGACCGGGTGTCTTCGTTCTTTCGAGCCAGCGATTCGGGACGAACAGTAGCTGTACGAACACAATCACCGGCACAGCGGCGACTCTCCACCAGTCAATCTGCGGAAGGTCGTTCTTCATCCCTTGGTAGATGGCGACCCCGAGTGCCGCACCTATAGCAATTACAAGTTTTATTCTCATGGGCCGTGTATTTAATTCTGCCGATCGATTGAGGTCAGACACGGAGGCGCGAAGCGCCGGAGTTGTCTGTGCCGACTGGATCGCCCTTCTTCATCGCGATTCCTTCTGCGAGCTTTGATAAACCGCTGCAAGTGGTTCGCCCTACTTCTCTCCTGACTTGTGAAGCTCAGTCTTGAGGTAGTCGGGATGCTTCCGTTCCTGCACCAAACCGAGGACGAACAGATCTTCCCCTTCAAACTCGTAGTATACCAGATACGGAAACGGCCTGCACTTACGGCATCGGAAACCATGAGGTCCCACGTGGTCACCGCCGCCCCGAACGAGCACCGTCCGAACCGCCTCCTTCACCCGAGCATGGAAGTCTTCCCCGAGCTTCGGGGAGATCACCGCGTATCGCGCCTCGGCCTCAAGAAGGTCCTTCTTGAAAACCGAGGAGAATCTTACGCTCATAGCTTCTCGCCAAACACCTCTTCGAACGACATCCCGCGGTCGCGACCCGACTTCAGGTCCTCAAGACGAGAACGCAGATCATCGCGGATCTGGTCGTCGGACCTCCCGTCATCGCGGACACTATCCAGCAATAACTTAGCAAGCGTCCTGCGCTGCTCAATGGGGAGCGCAAGAACCTCTTCGGCGAGATAGACGCTGGTGAGAGCCATGACGTAAAGGCTATGAGCCGGACGCCGGCTCGCAAGTGCTCTTTTCTGGCGAACGATCTCGAGTCAGCCACGCGGGCCGAGCAAGGACGGAGATGCGGATTCGGGTGAACCGCTCGAAACCGGACGGCTGCCCGCGTTGTGCTGTGCCGGCTTGTTGGCCCTCCTTTTGTACATACGAAGCTCGACCAGATCCACGCCCTCAATCGACTCCGACTTCACTCCACCATCGTCCGTATATCCTGATCGGCGATAGAAGGCCCGAGCTGAAAAATTCCTCTCAAGTACCCAGAGAACACAGCCCTCATAACCGCGCAGCCAGAGGGTCGCTTCGGCTGCTGAAATCAACTTTGCTCCGTACCCCTTTCGCCAGGAAAGCGGATCGACATAGAGCGCCAAGAGCTCGCCCGCGCCAGCTATTCCTTCCCGGGATTTCGCAATGGCAGCCCAACCCTGGATCACACCCGCCTCCTCTGCGACGAGGACACTTTCAGGATCTTTCTCGATGGCGTATTTCCACCCTGCGGCGCGCTTCTCGCTCGATAGCCCCGCAAGGAACGAATCGGGAATGATTCCGCGATACCCCGTACGCCATCCAGCTACATGGATTTCGCCGATCCGCGGGGCATCTTCGATTCTAGCAGGACGGATCATTTTTCTTCGGCCAACGTAATCTGGTCAGCCACGCAGGGCGAGCGCGGAACGGGTTTCGGATGCGGGTGAATCGCCCGAAGACGGACGGCTGCCCGCGTTGTGCTGAACTAACTTCTACGGCTGACTCATCGGGCAGCGGACATTCCTCGTTCGGCCAACTTTAGGATATCGTCAGCACGAATGCCAAGGCGTGTTGCATTCACTGAAAAGTCGCCATATCCCGCTACGCGCATCGCTTCACTGAGCTTCCGAGCAACTGTACCCTGTCGATAGTTTAGCCGGGCGCTGTCCAACAGCAAAATGCAAACAACCTCGGTGCCAGCATCATCTCTCACAAACACTTTATCGACATCCACCCATCGCACCGTTCCGATCTCCCACCCGGTGTCGAGAATACCATCGGTGTCGACAATAAGACGCACGGGACTCTGGAGGAGCAACTGCGCAAACAGCGATGCACACATGAGGAAGGCGAAATACAAGATCCACGCGACCCACGTCGGGCGGTATCTCATCGCCCACAAGGACAAGCCAATGATCGCCATAGAGCCTACAAGGGGAGTGACGTAACGCCACCGAGAGACACGAACAATGATGGGCTCCATTTCTGCCGAACGACTACTTAGCAGCCACGAGAATGGCTGCCGCGGGCTGTGCGTCAGCACAGAACGTGACAGCTGTGCTCATTGGCTGTCTCGACTGGTTCAGCTCTGTTTTCGCGACTGCATCAAGACGTTCGGACACGGCGATCCACCTCTTATCCTTTTTCTCTAGGAAAACGGTGTGAAGACCAACACCAAGGTCACCTGACGCCCAGGATACTCCTACTTCTGCCTTATCTTCCCTAATCACGGCTCCAGTCACAGACCAAATCTTAACTTGCTTACCGGTCTCCACCTCGACCGCACGGCCTGACGCCATCGAAAAGCGCTCCTCCTCAAAAGGTACAACTCTAGGAACTATGCCCCGGAAATGCGCAACGTAGGCACTATCGCGTATGACATAGAACGCATAGTGCTGACGTTCCATACCGGAGTCAGCGTGTTTCATCATCATAAAGCGAAGCGCCGATATACGAACCTGCGCATACTCTACTTGTGAATCTGATGTCACCACGCACGCGCTAGCAAATGAAGCGAGGAGTATTAGTATGGCGCGCAGCTTCATCTTCTTCTGAACGTTTGAAGTCAGCCACACGGGCCGAACAAGGACGGAGATGCGGGTGCAGAAATTCGCCCGAAACCGGACGGCTGCCCGCGTTGGACTGTGCCGGCTGGTTCGACATATGGGCTAACGAGAGTCACTGGGCCGGCTTTGCTCGGAATCCTCATATCGCTTGAGCATGCTGAGTGACGGATGCTCGCGGTCAATCGAAGTAGGATCACGAGGCAGGCCGGAAGGGTGTCTGCTTTTCGGATTCTGGGCGATCTCCGCCAAGACATACTGCTTTGCTTGGGGCGCTGAAGGCGTAGACTGCTCTTCAATATAGATAAGCCACGCTGCTTGAGGGTCCTTCGAATAGCGGTAGGCATGACGCGCAAGCAACGTCTTGATTTCTCTCTCAGTGATGCCCGCCAACGCCGGCGACTCGTAAGACCGCGACGCCTTTCGAACAATCACATAGGCTGTACGCTCGTCACCGAGCATTGATACGCATCCGGTGACCGAAAGTGAGAAGACCCCGATGAGCGAACGCAGGGCCCAAATGATGGTTTGCGAATTCATGATGAACTTTGTCGAACGACTACCAGTCAGCCACGCGGGCCGAGCGCGGGCGGAGTTGCGGATGCGGGTGAGTCGCCCGAAGACGGACGGCTCCCCGCGTTGTGTTGTACTGGCTGGTTCGACCTCTCTTCTTTGCTCGCCATAAAAACGCCCATTCCGATCAGCACCGCTGCCGACCAAAGTAGCATGATGCTTCGGGAGCGAATTCTCTTTGCTAATGGGCGAACGTCGGCCGGCAAAATCTGTAATCGAAAGAATGCAAAAGCATTCTTCGGCTCGAAAACATCAAAGCCACCCTCGCTTGCTGCTCGGTGGAAGGCGAGTATCATCGGCACCGTCATAACCGTCCACATGATCGCCAGTAAGAGACCCGCTGTGATAAGTAGTGCACTCATGGCCCTTATATTTTAGTCGAACGCTTGAGCTCAGCCACGCGGGCCGAGCGAGGACGGAGCTTCGGATCCGGCCAAATCGTCCGGAGGCGGACGGCTGCCCGCGTTGTGCTGTGGCGACTGGATCGGCATCAGTTGTCGTCTCCGGACGATATGCGCTTTTTCGGCATACCGCTACTATCTGTTAATGACTCTAGCTGCCCAAGTGCCTCTTCCTTGCCCACGGACGACTTGGGCCAGCAGCAAACACCAAATCCATTATCCTTTCCTTCCTCGAAGCCATGAAACCTTACTCCAGCAATCCAGTGTGTCGGACTTTTTGACGACATGCAGTAAACACAGTTCACGGAGAGCGTGTTTGGATGCGGAATCTTATCGAGCATGTCGTGATGAAGCAAGAATGCTTTCGCCACGAGATCGTCGTCTATGATAACGACTTCGTCCGCCATTTTGCTGAGGTCGGGAATGTTCATCTTTATTCGCCGATCGATTTCTGGTCAGCCACGCGGGGCGGGCGCGGACGGGGTTTGGGATGCCGGTGAATCGGCCGCAGACGGTCGGCTCCCCGCATTGGACTGTGCCGGCTTGTTCGGGCCTACTCCCTTCGTTCTCAGATAAGCCCACCAATTTGCTAGAAGGTAAAGGATGCACGCATGCAGGAGAATCGATATACTTATTATTATTTCGGAAAACTGATTGAATGCGCCCTCCGGACTCCCACCGAATACCCCAAGGAAGTTCAAGACGTACAAAGGCGTAAGATAGCCATATTGCAGCAGCGCTCCAATTGCGGACTGAACAGAGGAAGCCTCGGCGAGAAACCGGAAATTATAGAATGTGGCGGCAGCGTAGTAAGCTCCGCCGGAAAGTAGTACAGCCCAGCCTACCCGGAGAGGAACTCGCGACTTCATCTTCTTACCGAACAACTACCGGTCAGCCACGCGGGCCGAACAAGGACAAGGATGCGGAGGCGGGTGAATCGTCCGAAAACGGACGGCCGCCCACGTTGTGCTGAACTGGCCGGTTCGGTCTGTCTTTAATCAGTCGTAGCGGAGAAACCATAGCGAGGAGACTCCGATCAGAACTATGGCGATGCAACCAAGTACGATGACCGTCCTTCGACTCCCCCCTCGGATGCGGTCTTCCATTCTCTCGAACGCTTCAAACCATCTAAGTCGATCCTCGGGGTGCATAAATAGGCGACTCAATCCATAGAGCATGCTCCACGCACCAAAAGTCACAAACACAAGAGCCGCGAGTAGTCCCCACGTCATCTTCTGTGACGGATCACTTGAAAATTTTCCGATCACGCCCGGAAGAAATATAAAGGCTGTAAGCGAACCCATCGCAATGTACCCGACGGCGGCGACCAAAGGCTTTCGCGACTCACTCATTTCTACCGAACGATTTCTAGTCAGCCACACGGGGCGAACAGTGACAAGGGCGCGAGTGCAAGTAGGTTCATCGAGTGCGTACGGCTGCCCGTGTTGTGCTGTACTTATTGGTTGGGCGGTTCTCTCAAGATGCGCAGCCTTGCTTATAGCCGCTAGTCCGATCGCCTGGCAGCAAGCTCTCGCCTGATCGTTTCATCAGCTTCCTCCAACTTCTTCCTCAACTCCTCACGTTCCTTTTCGATCTGGCGAAGTCGGCGCTCCAGACGGATCTTCTCTTCTATCGCCAATCTCATCTCGACTGACGGTGGCGGGGGCGCGGGCTTCAGCAAGGTGAGACGACTCACTCCGTCGGGCCTAGAAATAGCTGGCTCGATAGTCGGTGGATTCGCCCAAACGCTCGACGCTACGCTTATGGCAAGTAGTGACGCTGATGTAATGATTTTCATGGGTTGTAAGGTAGACGCCAAGATATCCGAATCCGAGGATTTTCGATTTCGCCCAACGTTTGAGCTCAGACACGAGGGCCGAAGGCCCGAGTTGTCTGTGGCGATTGGTTAGCCCTTACTTTTCTTGGCTTTTTCATCTGCCTTTTTCTCTGCCTCCTCCGCTTTCTTCATCTCTTCCCAATACCTTTTGTAGTGAGCCACCTGCTCGTCGACGCGGAGCGGCTCATTCCTCAAGTAGCGGACATAGGAATCGAGAATGATTCCAGACATGTCGTCGGGGTGAAAAATGCCCATCTCATTGAAATACTTCGCGAGTCGTGAACCACCCCACAACCCCCAACCATTCCGCAACCCCATGCCCAATCCAAAATGCATATCGATCGCCTGAATCTCGCCCTTCCGAATCTTGTCGATGTCCTCCGGTCGCAGATTCTTGTCGAGCTCGCGGAAGCAATCGTCGAGGTCTTTAGGAATGTAGGCCTCTTTCTTCTCTTCCTTTGGTGCAGGCTCTTTCTCTCTCGAGTCGGCCACAATGGAAACGGTGCTGACGAGCACGATGGCGGCGATGAGAAGCTTTCGCATAACTTAATTACGGAAGCGAGGGCTTATTCTTAGGCTAACGACTACCGGTCAGCCACGCGGGCCGAGCAAGGACGGATATGCGGATGCGGGTGAGTCGCTCGAAACCGGACGCCTGCCCGCGTTGGATGTGACGGCTGGTTGAACCAAGCCGCTGCGCGGCGGGGGAGTGCGGGTGGCTGAGGGGAGGTCGAACGCACGGAAGGAGACGGTGGCCAAAGTAAGGGCGAAGGCAAGGCTTGTGGGGCTATGTCATTCCACAAATCGACCAAGAAGCGTGGCGTCGTGAACGCCACTATCTCCACTGATCCCGAGTCGCTCGTGCGGTTCGCAGAGCTGCTCAAGCTGAGGTCCCTTGCCTTCACTACGCAGAGTGAGTACCTGCGCTACGTTCGCAAGCTCGCCTCTCGCACGAAGCGTGACCCTGCGACCCTCACGGAGGAAGAGGTGCGAGCGCATCTGCTGCACTTGAAGACCAGACAGCGGTACTCGCCCTCGTCGATGCGTTCGGCGGTGGCGGCGTTGACCGCGTTCTATAACCTGCACCTGGGGTATGAGTGGAAGCTGTTTGGACTGGTCCGCAGCCCGAGTGCGCAGACGCTGCCCGCGGTTCTCACCCGCGAACAGGTGCGCGCGTTGTTCGCAGCGGTGCGCGAGGAGCGTTTCCGGGTCTTCTTGCGATTGGTGTACGCGTGCGGTCTGCGCCTTTCCGAAGCGCAGGCCTTGGAGGTCGGCGATATCCGGGAAGGCGCCTATTTGCAGATGAAGAAGACGAAGGGAATGAAGGAACGCCGGGTGCCCCTGCCCCGGTGGGCCTATCTCGAGTTGCGCGCCTTCTGGAAGACCCACCGCCATCCCCGGCTGATCTTCCCGGGGACGGGGCGGGGCTGGCGGGACCGGCCCGAGTCGCAGCGTACGCTCGCCCAAGCCCGCGAACCGATGAGCGCCGGCTCTGTGCAAACCTGCCTGCGCCACGCCCGCGCCGCCGCCAGGTTGCCTGAGGGCACTTGTGTGCACACCCTGCGGCACTCCTATGCGACCCATCTGCTGGAGGAAGGCGTCCACATTCGTTTGATCAGCGCGTATCTGGGACACTCCAGCCTGGAGACGACGATGATCTACCTGCACCTGACCGCTGTTAACGAGGGGCAGGCGCGGGACGCGCTCGACCGACTCGAACCGAAGTAAAGGGGACGCGTGTCGTCCCGGCTGGCCGACTGGCTGGTCGGGCAGGCGCCCAACTGGCTGCGGGGCGAGCACGGACCGCTCGCCCCGCGGCAACGCCGCGCCCTGCTTGCGATCCAGCGCTGCCGCACGCCCGAACTGGGCGGGCGCGTGTACGCCTGCACCGATTGCGGGAAGCACGATTACGCGTATCACAGCTGCCATCACCGCGCGTGTCCGCGGTGCGGCGGCGCCGACACCGCCGCGTGGACCCAGAAGCAGACCGAACGGCTCCTGCCGGTCCCGTACTTCTTCTGGACCTTCACCGTGCCGGAGGAGCTGCGGGACGCTTTCGCCGCCGAGCCGGAAACGCTCCACGATCTGCTCTTCGAGTCGGCCGCCCAGGCCCTGCAGTCGGTCGCCGCGGTGCAGCGCCATCTTGGCGGCGAACTGGGATTGCTTGCCGTCCTGCACACGTGGGGACGGCAGCTCCAGCATCACCCGCACCTGCACGTCATCGTGCCCGGCGGAGGCCTGCGACCCGACGGCAAACGCTGGCAACGGTGCCGGCAACCGGACTGGTTCCTGCCCGTGCGTCCCGTCGCCGCAGCCTTCCGCCAGGCCTTCGGCGACGGGCTGCGCGCGGCGGCGGCGCCCCTGCACGCCCAGGTCCCGGACCGGGTGTGGACGGCGGACTGGAACGTCGATGTCCAACCCGCCGGCACCGGATCGGCCGTGCTGCGTTACCTCGCCCGCTATGTGAAGCGCACCGCCATCTCCGACGAGCGCATCGTCGAGATGAACGAGCGCGAAGTCACCTTTGTCTACACCGAGTCGGACACTGGACGCCGCCGGGAACTCACCCTCACTGCGGAAGCGTTCATGCGGAGGTATCTCCAGCACGTGCCCGCAGCGGGCGAACACCGCGTGCGGTATTTCGGATGGATGCATCCCTCGGCCAAGGCGCGTCGGATGAAGGTCGAAACACTGCTTGCCGTTGCGATTGTCGTCCGGCCGGTCGCGCCACCGCCGCCGGCCTGGCATCTGCGCTGTCCGCACTGCGAGGCCTTCGCCCTGGTCTGCGTCGGCAAGCTCCCGCGCGGTCCGCCGGAGGCCCTTCGCGTCGCATGAATCCGCTGTATCCATCTCATCCCTTCAAAACCATCCGCTCGACCCGCGGCACGGGGCGGAGCCTGTGCGGCCTGATCGAAACTGCCACGAGATTCGGGTCCGCACGCCCTTTGGCTCCCGTCCGAGTCACGCGTCTGCCTGTCCTTCACACCGTCCGCCGCCCGACTCCCGCGAGTCACCGGTCCTCTAGCACGGACCGCCTCAAAACACTATCCGCATAACGGATACGCGGACGTCACTCCCTCCCCGGGGCTTGTTCAACAGGAGTCATGTGTCGGCTTCGCGACACAGAACTCTCAGGGTTGGGCATCTGGTTCATTCGAATACACTACTGATCCACGGAAGCGCGGGAGCAGACACGAAAATCAAGGCGATCCAGACAATCGCGGACATGGTGAGATTCCGAATGATATGGGATAGCACGAGATGTCCATCTTCACTTAGAAAAGGAAACCCACGAAGCCTGCCCCACACAAACGTGAAGTAGATAACAAGGGCGAGCGCGGAATAATAAGGAAGCCTCGTGACCGATTCGCCTGCTCCACCTTTAATAACAAACGCGAACACGTAGGCCAATAGCATGAGTGCATAAGCCGCGCCGTAGCCGGCTACGATACTTCTAACTTCGTTCGTCGTCTTCATGTCTATTCTGCCCAACAGTGTTATTAACCCTTACTCAGTGCAGCTTTTTGCTCGACGTTGCGACGGACAAGGAGCGAGGGGCGAATTTTGGGAGGATTTGGTAAAGCCACGAGGACAGGGGGTTCCAAAGGCTGCGATTTGCAGAAGGTGAGCGAGTAGGGCTTTTTGCTCAAATGCAAAGTGCGTGAAAAGCTCTACTCGGAGCGCGAGTAGGGCTTTTTGTGCAAAGGGCGCGAGGCTGGAGCGCCGGTTTTAGCGTGGGCCGTGATTTTGCTAATCAGCTTTGAATATGTACTTGGGACAGTCGGCGTGCGACGAGTAGGGCTTTTCTCCGGAGTGCAGGTTGAGCGAAAAGCTCTACTCGCGAGCGGGTCTTCGAGGATCGGGAGCTTTGTGTCTCCGTGTCTTTGTGGTGAAAATGGATCGGAAGGGTTGAACCAAAAGACACAGCGATTCCGAACCACTGAATTTAACCACGGATGGCACGGATCACACGGATGGCGAGCGCGCCCTACAGGGCGCGGAGCGCCGGTTGAAGTTTCAAGTTGAAGTTTAAGGGGGTACGGGTGGGCCTGCGGGCACGGGTGGGGACACCCGTGGCTACATCGAGCTCTGCGCCGGCGTCGGTCCGCGGTTTCTCTTCGAGGATCGGGAGCTTTGTGTCTCCGTGTCTTTGTGGTGAAAATGGATCGGAAGGGTTGAACCAAAAGACACAGCGATTCCGAACCACTGAATTTAACCACGGATGGCACGGATCACACGGATGGCGAGCGCGCCCGGTCGGGGCGCGGAGCGCCAGTTGAAGTTTCAAGTTCAAGTTGAAGGGGGAGCGGGTGGGCCTGCGGGCACGGGTGGGGACACCCGTGGCTACATCGAGCTTTGCGCCGGTGTCGGGGGTCTTCCGGCATTTCGTTCTCGTTCTCGTGGCTTTTTTTAGGACTGATCGGACCGATTTGGAGAACGAGAACGATTACGAGAACGAGGGGGGACGCCGCGTGAGGGCACGCGGCCTACAGGGGGGCTGCAGGCGCAGGTTAAGGCGCGGAGCGCCGGGTCGGGGGACCCGGCCTACAGAATCGCGTCGGCGTCGGGGTAACCTTCGGCCCGTCACTTCCCCGCGCTGCTATGTTGAGGCCAGGCGAGGGTAACCTTGGGGAAACGGGTCGCGATGCCGAAAGCTAATGCAACGCGCTCGCGGGGGTGTCAATCGCCGGTCACTTTCGCCAGGAAGAAAGTGCCCTACCCTTTGCGGGCGCCTTCGAGCTGGATGCCGTAGGCGCGGATGCCTTCGGCGACGGCCTCGGCGAGTTGGTCGCGGTAGGCGACGGTGCGCACCTTGTCCGCCTCGCCGTCGTTGGAGAGGTAGGCGGACTCGAGCAGGACGCCCGGACACTCGACGAGGGTGAGCACCTTGAAGCGGGCGCGCTTGAGTCCGCGGTCGAAGACACCGAGCTTGTCCATGAGCTTGCGGTGCAGGTGAAAGCCCAGCACCGCATTCCAGGGGTCGTAGCGATTTCCCGGATACAGGGTCGGGATCATGGTCTTGTCGCGCTCCGGCTGGGTGGAGGCGTGGTGCCGCGGGGTCATGATGTAGGTCTCGGTGCCGCGGACGGCCGGGGCGTTGGCGACGGCGTTGAAGTGGATGCTGACGAAGAGGTCGGCCCTGGCGCGGTTGGCGATGGCGGCGCGCTCCTCGAGGTCGACGAAGACGTCCTCGTTGCGGGTGAGGACCACCTTGTACCCCTCGCGCTCGAGCAGGCCCTGCAGGCGGCGGGTCACGTCGAGGGTGAGGTTCTTCTCGTCGAGCTTGAAGCGCGGGTTTTGCGTGCCGGTGTCGCGGCCGCCGTGGCCGGCGTCGAGGACGACGGTGCGAAGGGCGGGGGCGCCTTCGGCGAAGGCGGCGGGCCGCAGGATCGGGGCGAAGAGGCGCTCGGCGTCGATGCGGCTGAGGTGGAGGGTGCGGCGGTGGAGGGCGGCGGGGGCGCCGAGGAAGACGCGCATGCCGTTGAAGAGGGCCTCGCGGCGCTCGACCTCGAGTTCAATCTTCGTCCAAGGGCTTTCGAAGCGGACGCGTTTGCCGGCTTCGACGATCTCGGGCTTGAGTCCGTAGCGGCCGAAGAAGGCGCGGGCCTCGAAGAAATCCTGATCGCCGAGCCGCACCGGCGCGAGCGGCGGCGTGCGCACGGCGCCCGGGGTCGCACCGCGGAGGACGGAAGGCGCGGCCGCCGCGGCGAAGGCGGAGGCGAGCAGGGCGAGGAAGGGCCGTCGGGCGATGCGGCGGGGCATCGCGGTTCCTCAGCTCGCGTGGGCGCCGTGCGCTTCCTGCGGCGCGTGTTTCTGGAGTTCTTCCGGCGTGTGAAACTTGGGCTTGCGCTTGTTGGCCGGGTGCGGGGTCAGCATGACGTTGATCTGCTTGCCCGTGAGCTTGGCGTCGCTGTCGGGGTGGCCCATGCCGGCGAGTTCCTCGAGCGCCTTCTTCATGACGGCGAACCCGATCTCGGTGTGGGCGAGTTCGCGGCCGCGGAACTTGAGGCGGAGCTTCACCTTGTTGCCGTGGGCGAGGAATTCCTCGGCGTGGCGCAGCTTGGTATAGAAGTCGCCGTCGGCGATGCGTGCGGTGAATTCGATCTCCTTGATCTTGCTCGCGGTGGCCTTCGAGTGGGAGGTCTTCTTCTGCTCCTCGTACACGTACTTGCCGAAATCCATGATGCGGCACACGGGAGGGGTCGCGTTGGGCGCGACTTCCACGAGATCGAGACCGACGCTCTGGGCGAGCTGCAGCGCCTTGTCGGTGGCGAGGATTCCGAGTTGCTTGCCCTCAGGGGAGATCACCCGAACCGAAGGGACCCTGATGCGGTTGTTGCGACGAATGTTCGCGAACGGGTCGTTGTTGCGACGCTGATAGTAACCGGGGCGACCGCCGCCGGAGGAGAACGAGTTGGCCATCAATAAGGTGTTTTCTTGTGCTAAGTCGGCTTAAGACTGCCTGCGCAAAGAGGGAAGACAATCACAAAGGCGGCGCCCCGCACGCGGGGCGCCGCCGGTTGAAGTGGGAAGTTGAAGTTTAGGGGGGAACGGGTGGGGACACCCGTCGCTACAGGGCGCGGAACGCCGGTTGAAGTGGGAGGTTGAAGTTGAAGCGGAGGGCTTGCCCGCCTACGGCGGGGACAGCCGTGGCTACACGCTGAAGCTTTCGCCGCAGGAGCAGCTGGCTTTGGCGTTGGGGTTGGAGAACTTGAAGCCGCCGGCGATCAGCTTGGACGAGTAGTCAAGGACGGTGCCTTTGAGGTAGAGGGCGGTCTTGGGGTCGACGAGGACGTCGATGCCGGCGGAGCGGACGAGGATGTCGCCGCGACGCGCCTCGGGGGTGAAACGCAGCTTGTAGCTGAGGCCGTTGCAGCCGCCGCCGGTGATGGCGATGCGGAGAAAGGCTCCCTTCTGCTCGCGGGCGATGAGGGCCTTCACTTTCCCGCCGGCCGCCTCGGTGAGCTTCACGAGGTTCTCGTTGCCCTGCCGCACGCCTTCGGGGAGGACGGCGGGTGCGGATGCGGGTGGCGCGGACTGGGCAAGGGCGGACTCGGCGGACATGGTCGAACAAGTATCGCTGGCAGGGCGGTCAACGCAAGCGTGGGGCGGCGCCCCCGGCGCCGCCAGCTTAAGTTGAAGGGGCGGAGCATCGAGGCGGGAGCTTCCTGCTCGCGCAGTCAGGCCCGCGCGAGGCGGATGAGGCTGTTGCAGAAGAGGCCTGAGGCCGGATCTTTCTCTTTTTCTTTCTCGTTCTTCTCTCTGGATTGGGGGGGAATCGGTCGGATCGGTCGGATCGGTCGGATTCGAGAACGAGAACGATTACGAGAAAGAGAAAGAATTATGGGAGGAGCCGGCCTACAGGGGGTGCGGGGACCGGGGACGGACAGGAGTGTCCGTCGTCCCAGTGGGAGCCACTAAGCCGTAACGATGCAGTAGGAGCGTAGTTTTGAGAGGTTTTTCCTTGGGTAAGCTAC
>VFQQ010001181.1_pt1 | contig 39138 bp, 31 predicted proteins | sample 3512341 | NCBI WGS metagenome assembly VFQQ01 (sample SAMN10412373, study PRJNA504923) | tailings metagenome | isolation source: Relicate 2 Philex TSF1 revegetated site | place: Philippines: Tuba, Benguet | collected 2017-08-29 | reverse complement strand
TGAGAGTAAGCCAGCACCAACGGGGTTGCCTTACCGCCGACGGCTGAGAAAGACTCAAGGTCCGATTTAAGCCCCCGTTGGTTCGCTGTAACACAGTACTCAAATAGAAATTCGGGTAAGACCCATGAGCAAGGTATTGAGTGTGCGACAGCTCGCTGACTTGAGTATAAACAGTAAACTCATTCAAAATTATGGAAACGTTTTCATATTTCATCGGTATTGACATTTCAAAAGCTACGCTTGACTTCGCTGTTGTAATTACCAGTAAATTGTCGTTTCATTTTCAATCAAGTAATGACAAAACAGGTATTGAATCTTTTCTAAAAAAATTAAAAGAGCAATGTCCTGATGCTAATTTTTCAAATAGCTTGTACTGTATGGAACACACGGGTATTTATAACAACCATATTGTTAATTTTTTGCATACCAAAAAAGCTAATATTTGGGTTGAACATCCCATAAATATCAAAAATAGCTTAGGTATGATTCGGGGTAAAAATGATAAAATTGATGCCCAAAGAATTGCCATTTATGCCTACAAAAACCGAGACGATGCTCATTTATGGGTGCCTAAACGTGATGTTATTCAAAAACTTGACAGGCTCACAGCACTTCGTAATCGTTTAGTCAAAGCTCGTAAAATGTTACAGTCACCACTAACCGATTGTAAAGAATTTATTTCCCAAAAAGACCTTAATGATGCGAAAAAAGCCTGTCAAAATACCCTCAAAGCTCTTGGTAAAGACATCACAAAAGTGAATCAAGGCATTCAAAATGTTATCCAAAACGACCCCTATTTAAAAGAACTCTATGAATTTATCGAATCTGTAAAAGGTATTGGCCCTGCCATCGCGACCGAAATCATAATCGTCACAAACGAATTTAAAAATATCAACGAGCCTAAAAAATTTGCTTGTCATGCTGGCGTTGTACCATTTAACTACTCATCGGGACAATACAAAGGCAAGGCTAAAACAAGCAATAAAGCAAATAAACAATTAAAGGCTTTACTCCACAATGGGGCGATGTCTGCTATTCAACATTCTCCCGAAATTCGACAATACTACCTGAGAAAAACTGCTGAAGGTAAAAATCAAATGCTGGTCATAAACAATGTTTGTAACAAACTAATCCATCGTGTTTTCTCATGTGTTCTTCGAAAGGAGAAATATGAAGATTTTTATACGCCATCAGTTGCATGAATCATAGAAATCGGACCGTGAGGGTGGGGCTAAAAATAGGGCAATATCAAAGGGGCTTTAGCCCTGAATTTTTCAAGTGTCATAGTTGAAATTCAGGGCTAAAGCCCTTCCTCTAGTTGTTAGTTCTTGTCCTCAGCATAAAGTCGGAATGGGGTTTGAAGAGGGTCGGGATATTGCGCAACAAAATGCTTAGTTACTTACATTACGTGAAAAGCCATAGTGGTGAATTTAAGCCGCATCGCGGCACACTGTTTGTAAAACTCAAATCCCCCGCAGCAATTCATACAGTTTTTTTACAGCCTGCTTTTCGTAGGCTTCTTTAAGGGAGATAATCATTATTTTTCGTTTCATATTTTCGCCTTCAATGGGGATTGCCACTACTTCGGGGTCGTTTACACTGGCATCGCTCAAAATGGTATGCCAATGCCCCGTTTTTACAATTTCAAATAATGTAGGTATGTCGTTGATTTCCATGCATATATTCGGATTCAGATTTTTTTGGCTAAACGATTCCTCAAAAAACTGAATCGTACTGTAGCCACTGAAAGGAAGTGCTAAGGGCAACGCTGCCACCTCAGTGAGCGAAATAGTGCTCTTGGATGCCAAGGGTGATTTTCGGGCAGTGACCAATACCATGTTTGAATTTAAAAGAGTCTGGTATTTCAGATGAGGCTCATTGGGCTTTTCATGAAAGGTCAACACAAAATCGAATTGGTGCAGGTTTAGTTTTTCGAGTAGGTCTTTGGTCGTTCCAAATACCACTTGGATTTTGATATTTGGGTATTGTTTGGCAAACTGTATGAGGGTTTTGGCAAAAAGAATGCGCATCGAATAAATCACCCCGACGGTGATTTTGCCTGTATTAAGGCTTTTCAAATCTTGTAAAAGCAGCAGTCCCTCGTTGGCGCGATTGATACTCTGTAACGCATATTCTCCAAACAAGCTCCCCGCTTCGGTAAGCGTGATTCGTTTGCCGATGCGATTAAACAAAGGCACGTTCAATTCATCTTCTAATTGTTTAATTTGCTGTGAAAGAGTACTTTGGCTAATATTTAAAGCCCTTGCTGCTTCCGTAAAGTTCAATAACTCTTTGGCTTTTAAAAAATATTTGAGTTGTCGCAGTTCCATATTTCTAAATCGGTTTTTTCGATTGTTTTTATCGAAAAATAGCGTTTTGCAAATATAAAACCTCTTTGGATATTTGTGCGAAATTGTTTTAAATCAATCAGTTAACCCTTAAATCGCCCTTAGCCATGAAGCTTAAACTACTTCTGTCCTTTTTTCTTTTTATCACTTCGGTTGCAGCGTTCAGCCAAGACAAGCAAAACAAAGACGCTGTTGAAAAAGGTTTAATTAAAATCTCGGTGATGTACCCTTATGCCGAAGGAAAAACCTTCAATATGGAATATTATGAAACGAAACACATGCCAATGGTGGCGGGGTACTTAGGTGCAAATTTGGTAAAATATACCATCGAAAAGGGGCTTGCGAGCGGTATTCCAAATCAACCGCTACCTTTTATGGCGATTGGTACATTTTATGTAAAAAGTCTGAGTGATTACCAAGCGGCTATCGCGCCAAACAGGGACGCGATTCGCGCAGATTTTGCGAACTATACTAATATTAGTCCTGTCATTTTGGTAAGTGAGGTAGTGAAGTAAAAACAATATGTCTAAGGTCGCTCACTAACAATCCAACATTTACGTATGTTTATAAGATAAATGTGGAGAAGGTAAGTCATGCAAAATATACTTTAGATAAAATCAATACCATGAAAAAAACAGAAACAACCCATACAGAGCTTACTCCTGAGGAGTTTACAGGACTCCGTACCGAAGCCCCCAAAGAGGTAGCAGTAGGATTGCCCGCAGTGGTTAGTTCTTTCAAGCATGTATTGGGGGAGATGAATATCGGTCGTGGGATGAAAGCATTGCTCAACCTCAACCAAAAAGATGGCTTTGATTGTCCGAGTTGTGCTTGGCCCGACCCCGATGATGAGCGGTCTGCTATTGCCGAATATTGTGAAAATGGTGCAAAAGCCGTAGCCGAAGAAGCTACCACAAAACGCCTGACTGAAGACTTTTTTGCCCAACATTCTATTGATGAGCTAGGTACATGGAGCGACTATGAGCTAAGTCAGCGGGGGAGAATTGCGCAGCCTATGTACAAACCTAAGGGCGCAACCCACTATGAACCTATAAGTTGGGAAGGAGTATTCAAGAAAATAGCTACCCATCTGAATCAATTGCCTTCTCCTGATGAAGCTATTTTTTATACATCTGGGCGTACCAGTAATGAGGCGGCTTTTTTGTACCAACTTTTTGTAAGGGAATTTGGGACAAATAATCTTCCAGATTGCTCCAATATGTGCCACGAATCAAGTGGGGTGGCGCTCAAAGATACGGTGGGTATTGGCAAAGGTTCGGTCAAATTGGAAGATTTTTACAAAAGTGATTTGATTATCATTGCCGGCCAAAATCCGGGCACCAATCACCCTCGGATGCTTTCGGCGCTAGAGAAAGCCAAAAAGAATGGAGCCAAAATAATATCGGTCAATCCGCTTCGCGAAACGGGCCTTGTTGCATTTAGCAATCCTCAAACGGCGGCGGGCTTATTAGGAAAAAAAACACCGCTCTCTGATTTGTTTTTGCAAGTAAGACTCAATGGCGACGTGCCGCTTTTCAAAGCGATTTTAAAACTTCTTCATGAAGCCGAATTAGAAGGCCGCGAAGTATTTGATTGGGCGTTTATCCGCGAGAAAACAGCTGGAATCGAAGACCTCCTAGAAGATTTGAAAAATTATGATTTGGGGCAGTTGGTACAAGATGCAGGACTGAGTTTGGCCGAAATTAAGGAGGTGGTGGAAATGATTATTGCTTCCCAAAATATCATCATCTGCTGGGCAATGGGCCTGACACAGCACAAAAACGCGGTTGATAATATTCAAGAAGTGGTAAATTTACTCTTACTAAAAGGCTCTATTGGCAAGCCGGGGGCAGGCACTTGCCCTGTACGCGGGCACAGCAATGTGCAAGGCGACCGTACGATGGGAATCTGGGAAATGCCACCTAAAGAATTTTTAGATAGTCTTCAAAAAAGATTTGGTTTTGAGCCTCCTACCAAGCACGGATACAATGTGGTAGATGCTATCAAAGCCATGCACGAAGGTAAAGCTAAGGTATTTTTTGCGATGGGGGGGAATTTCTTGTCGGCTACTCCCGATACAGTTTATACTGCACAAGCGCTAAGAAATTGCTCACTGACAGCCCACGTATCAACTAAGCTCAATCGTAGCCACTTAGTAACTGGCGAAGAAGCACTGATTCTGCCCTGTTTGGGTCGTACTGACCGCGATATTCAGAATGGTGAAGTACAATTTGTAACTGTCGAAAACTCAATGGGTGTAGTGCATCAGTCTAAAGGAAATCTAAGTCCTATTTCAGAGCATATGTTGAGTGAGCCAGACATCGTTTGTAGATTGGCAAAAGCTACCCTTGGCGCTAAGTCTAGAGTGGAGTGGGATAAGCTTTTATCACACTATGATCATATTAGAGAGGAGATAGAGCAAACCATACCCGGATTTGAAAAGTATAACGAACGTGTAAGAGTGCCAGGAGGGTTTTACTTACCCAATGGTGCGAGAGAGGGAGACTTTAAAACCACTACGGGCAAAGCCAATTTTACTGTGAATCGGTATACCCCTTTTGTTCTATCTTCGGAGGAGTATTTGATGATGACTATCAGAAGTCATGACCAGTATAATACTACCATATATGGTCTGAATGACCGCTATCGCGGTATTCAAAATGAGCGACGGGTAATCATGATGAACGAAAAAGACATGAAGAAAGCAAACCTCAAAGCAGGCGATGTAGTGGATTTGTACAATTATAGGGGGGGGCACAAACGCGTTGCCCACAACTTTATCATTGTGCCTTATTCTATTCCAGAAAAATGCCTTGCTACCTATTTTCCCGAAACCAATGCTCTGGTACCGATAGATAGCTATGCCGATAAAAGTATGACCCCAACCTCAAAAACAGTCGTGGTTCAAATTAAAAAAGCCCCTTAGATTCAAAAAATATTCTAAAACAATAACGGAATGAACCATTTCAAAAACTATGCCATCTGGTTTAAAACCTACTAAAAATAGTAAAAATCTTTTCTAAAGGTTTTCCTAAAAGGTTGAAATTTTTTATATAAAAATCAGATAGTCAGTGTGTTAAGCCGTTTAATAACTTTTTAAGAGTTATTAAACGGCTTTTTTCGTGCCTCTTGCACGGTTTTTGACAATGAATAGGCAAAAGCCCCTTTATTCAAAAAACATATTCTAAAATGGTTCAACGTTTAGTACTCTCTTGGGTGCTTGCATGGGTTATGTCTATCGTAGCCTTCGCAAACTCGCACCCCCTTTATGCCCCTGTAAGTCATCCTTCATTAACAGACGAAAATCAACGTTATTTATGTATTGCTCTCCTCAATACCACCGAAGGTGCGGAGTTTGGATTAGACGTAATTCGGGAAGGTGCAAAAAAAGGTTGTAATGCAGTCATGGTGACTGTTCGGTGGGATGTGGTATACTACACTCCCAGTAGCTCGGCCAATTGGGCTCAATACGATAATCAGATTAGATTAGCCAAAGAGCTAGGACTTAAGGTATTCCTTCGGATTCATTTGGCGCGTTGTTGTAATCGAAACGAAGGCTATTGGGAAGAGTCAGAATCGGCACGTGACGAGCGTGGAAACACCCTCAAAGAAATCTTTAGTATGTCGCATGAGCCATCGCTTCAAAAAGCCCTCGGGTTTGTGAGAGAAGTATGTCAGCGATATAATTCTGATCAGCAAAACGGCCATATTCTTTGCCTTGCGGCGACGACTACTACTACCCAAGAGTCTGGTTATCACTACGAAAACTCCGCAAATGGGGGGAATTATACAGCAATGTATGATTACAGTCCCAGCATGATTACGGGCTATCGGGAGTGGTTGCTACAACGCTACGGGAGTCTTAGCAAAATTAATAGCGAATGGAAATCTGACTACAATAATGTAAATGATATTCAGCCTGTAAATACATCATATCCTCATTCAGAAAATAAAAGATGGTCAGATTGGTACGTATTTAGGCATAATGCACTCAAAAAGTTTTTGGATGGAGTGAGCAGTTCTGCTAAAGGTGTGAATGGCTCTTATAAGGTTATTAATGACTTTGGTTCAGTACACGATGGTTTAAGCTTTCGGAGAGCTACTTTTGCTTTCAAAGATTTGGCTCGTAATACAGATGGTACCAAAATCAATGATTCTCAATATTTCTCCCATTATTTTAGCGCGGATGTACTGCGCAGTAATATGGGGACAGGCAAATGGATTATGAATGAAGCTTTCCGCGAGCCGGGTCTTTCTCAATATGGTATGCAACTCATGCTTAGTGAGCATTTTGAGCGTGGTTGTAAATTAGTCAATATCGTCGCTAATAATACAGACGATATCAATTGGTATTCGCCGGGTATTACATGGGTACTCAACAATTGGCTTAATAAACCCATGACCCCCATTGTACCAGTTCAATCTATGATTGTGAAGTTGTCGGAATTGGTTCGGACAGGTGGGTATCCTCAAGCGGGATATTCGAGTCGATGGGACGAAAAAAAGAAAGATGGCCCTGTAGAAGTACGCTTAGTAGAAGATTTATTAGGCGAACCTGAGGTCAATCAGCCTCCCATTGTAAACTCCCCTTTGCCCAATTATAGCTTTACGGCAGGATTTGAGGCATCTTATAAGATTCCTGATGATGCTTTTAAAGACCCCGACGGTAGTATCGAATATTATGAAGTAGGTGGGTTGCCAGCGGGCTTGTATTTTGAGAATAATACTATCAAAGGTAGCGCTTCATCGGTTGGGAAGTACACTATTACAGTCAAAGCTACTGACTTATACGATGCTTCTACTAGTACAACTTTTACATTAACTATCAACGCGCCCATCACCTCAAAGATTAATCTTTATAAAGCCGGAAATTTCCAGACCCGTGTTTTGCTCAAAGAACTCAAAAACGGAGATACTCTCAATCTTAAAGAGCATACATATCCACTTAATTTTTTTGCTGAAGCAGCTTCGAATGTAGAAGCCGTGGTAATGAAACTAGCAGGTCCTGTGAGTCGTAATCAAACAGAAACAGATAAACCTTTTGGACTTTATGGGGACAACGACGGAATTAATCTCAAAGTAGGTAGCTATGAGCTTGCAGTAGAGGCATATAGCTCGCCAAATATATCGTCTTTAACGGCATTGGGAAAAACTTCCCTTAAGTTTGTGGTGATTGATAAAGAATTGAATATGGCACCTAGGATTGTGAATCCTGTGGCTGAGCCACAAGCTGCCATTGGCCGTGTTTTTGACTGGAATTTTCCAAGCAATGTTTTCCAAGATGTTGATGGAAGTATTGTCAAATTAGTTTTTACGAATCTTCCTACTGGATTGAAAGCCGTAGATTGGAAGATTAGTGGTACACCTACGCAAGTCGGCACTTTCAAAGTCACCGTTGAGGCTATCGACAATCTTGGAGCCTCCGCCAAAACCACTTTCAATATTAAAGTAGCTGCTTATAATCAGGCTCCTATAGTAGTGAGTACTATCCCCGATCAGTCGGTCTTGATTCAGCAACCTTACGAATATACCATACCTCTTACTTTGTTTAAAGATGAAGATGGATATATAGTAAGGATTATCGCGGTCAATACGCCTCCAGGAATTAGTTTGCAAAATGGAAAACTTAAAGGTGTACCTACCTCAAGCTGCATCTATCAAATTGGTATTCGGGCCATTGATAACGAAGGAGCTTGGGGAGAGTTTATATTTCGACTTACTGTGAGGGGAACTGAAAGCAACCAGCCGCCTATCGTGGTGAGCACTATCCCAGACCAAAAAACAGTGGTAGGGAGAACCTTTACTTATACCATACCCGCTACTGCTTTCAAAGATCCTGATGGAGGAGCGATACGTTTTGAAGCCCAAAACCTACCTATTGGTTTAACATTGAAAGATGGCATCATTAGTGGAGTTCCTTCTACTGCAGGTGAGTTTAAGACTACAATCAGGGCCATTGACAACTTAGGTGCTAGTGTCCAGACTTCTTTTACGATAGGGGTAACTTTGACCAATGGTAATATTCCTCCTATGATTGTGACGGCTTTGGCTGACCAAAATGCCGTGGTAGGACAAGAATTCCACTTCTTCATTCCACTTACTTCTTTTCGGGATCCTGATGGGACACTATCGTCTATTGTGGTTCGTAATTTGCCACAAGGACTTGTATATCAAGGAGGAGAAATTACGGGAGTGCCAGAGTTGACGGGTAGCTATACTGTTCTTGTCAGGGTTTTTGATAATCAGGGAGCTTCTGTAGATGCCTATGTAGTCATCAAAATCACTAATCCCGTAGGAAGTGTAGCGTTCAATTTTAGTTTGTACAAAGCGGGCGGTTCTATGTCGCGACGTCTGATACGTCTTATTCAAGATAATGATAAAATTTCCATTACCGAATTGCCTTCATTTATCAATATTTTTGCCGAAGGCAATACCGTCATAGACCGAATTGTTTTTGAAATGAAAGGGCCTATTAATGTTAATTTTACAGATGCTACTTCCCCTTTTGCTGTATTTGACGACAACGGAGGCTTTGGTACAGCACTAGGAGTATACAATTTGAAAGTGAGAGCTATTAAAAACAACCAAACAATTGGCGAAAAAGCGATTACTTTCGAAATCACGAAGGGAGCAGGCGGTGGTGGTGGTGATTTTGCTAACGCCGAAAGTGAGCTTTGGACACCTTACCCCAATCCATTCAATGAATCTATCACATTAAATATCCCTTCTGAATACGAGCCTTCGGATACTCATTTTTCATTGATAAGTCTTATCGGCGAAAGGCGACCGGTACCAGATGTGCTTTGGTTGGGTCAAAAAGCCGTGCTGAATGTATCTTCTTTACGCTTGCCTCAAGGGATATATTTCTTACAGGTAAATAACAACAACTTTGATTTTGTACATAAAACCCTCAAATTGGTAAAAGTACAAGGATTCTAAAAATCCTATTTATTGAATAACAAGGGGACAGTAGTACAAAAAAACTCGCATCAAACGACGCGAGTTTTTTTTAATTTACTTCACTTATAGTAATAATGCAAAACAGGCTTCCCAAGTTTTATGCAGAAAGCTTGGAAGGGCTTGCTTCAAAACTTGTTTACATTTTACATTGCTTTGAAAATGCCGTCCATTTTTTGACTAATGACTTCCAGACGTTTTCGGTCGCCGCCAGGTACTTCTGCCGATGCCCATCCCGAATAACCGATTTTGGCAAGGGCTTTGTTGACCACGGGCCAGTTGCAGTCCCCTTCCATGAGTTCTACATTAAACCCTTTCCATAAGCCTTCGTCTTGTTGTTTTTTACGGCTATATTCTTTGATGTCTATTTTCATGATACGCTTACCTAGAGTCTCAATCCAATGCTCAGGCCAGCCATATCGTAAGATATTACCTACGTCAAAATACCATCCTACCAAAGGGTGATTGATTTCGTCTACATAGCGAGCCGCTTCTACGGGGCTGATGAGGAAATTGTTCCAGACATTTTCGAGGGCGATTTTGATGCCTGTTTTTTCAGCTACTGGTATCAATTTACGGATTTCGGCTTGGGAGCGTTCATAAGCTTCTTGGTAGCTAGTCGATTCGTTCACCACCCCTGGTACCAAAAGGACAGTGGTGCCACCGTATAGTTTACAGTCATGGAGTGCTTTTTCCATGGCTTTGGAGCAAGCTTCTCTTACTTTAGGATCGGCGCTTGATAAAGGTGATTTCCAGTGCATCGAGTTGACTACTCCCGGAAGTTCGAGGCCTGTTTTATCACGAGCGGCTAGTATTTCTTTGATGTCGTATTCGTTGGGGCAATCAAACTCTACTCCATCAAAGCCAAGGTCTCTCAAAAGCATGAATTTGTCAAGTATCGAAAGGTTTTCGTTGACCATTCCAAATTTCAGACTTTTTTTAATCAGTGGCTGAGCCAGGGGCGCTTCGGTGATTTTGGCTGTAGCATCTACGCCAATCACCGCCGCTGAAGTGGCTAGTACGGTATTCTTTATAAATGTTCGTCTTTGCATGGGAAAGAAAAATCAAAATGCCCGTTAGCAATGGTTGTCTTTTTGAAAAAACGCAGTGCTTAACGGGCAAGAAGGAATTTAATATTAATAGAAAGGAGTAAAGCCAGGACGTGCCACTTCTATTTTAGGAGCAGGCATATCAAAACTTACGGAGTCAGGGCCAAGTTTTTCGTTAGATTTCATGGCTTCTTCCCAAGTGATTTTCTTTCCAGTATAGGCTGCCATCCGGCCCATGATCGCAATCATCGTACTGTTGGCCATCCATTCGCCGTTGTTGATAGGCTTGCTGTTGCGGATAGAAGCAAACAGTTCGTTGTGCTCTGTTTGATACATATCGTTTTGAGGGCCTGAGTATTCCCACGGATTTTGTCCTTCAATTTTATGAGTAGGACGTGAGCAGTTGGCCATTGCTCTTCCTTTGGTTCCGAAAGTTTCTACTAAGTAGCTACGCTCGCAGTTTTCTTGTTGGCGAGAGAAATGGAATCCTTTGGCTCCGTTAGGATAATCATAGGTGATAGCAAAGTGGTCAAAAATGTGACCAAACAAGGGGTCAACACGTACTTGACGTCCACCAGTACCTACAGCACTTACAGGAAGCACATCTCCCATTGCCCACGACATCATATCGAGGCTGTGTACAGCTTGCTCTACGATATGGTCACCTGCGAGCCATGTATAATACATCCAGTTGCGGAGTTGAAACTCCATATCAGTCCAGCCTTCTTGACGAGCAAAAGACCAAGCTCCACCAGTGTTGTAAGTATTGTAGATGCTCATTACTTCGCCAATCGCACCTTCGTTGATTTTACCAAACACCGCACGTTTGGGCTCATGAAAACGCCAGCAAAAGCCCGAGACAAGCGAAAGGTTTTTTTGTTTGGCGAGTTGAGCAAGCTCGATTACTTTTCTTACGCCGGGAGCGTCTACTGCTACGGGTTTTTCACAAAATACGTGTTTGCCTGCTTTGATAGCGGCTTCGAGGTGTTGGGGGCGGAAAAACGGAGGAGTAGCCAATAGCACTACATCCACGCCCGAATCAATGACTTTTTGGTAGGCATCAAAGCCCAGAAATTTGTGGCCATCGTCCACTTTTACTTTGTCTCCGTGTACTTTTTTGAGACCTTCGAGACAAGTATCAAATCTTTCAGGGAAAATATCACCAAGTGCGTGTAACACAACGTTTGGGTCAGCCTTGAGTGCTTGCATTGCCGCTCCAGAGCCTCTACCGCCACAACCTACCAAACCCACTTTGAGGGTTTCGCTGTTGGTACCTGCAAAAGCCTTGTTAGGAACAATAATAGACGGGAGTGCAGTGCCTGCTAAAGCAGCACCGGCTAATTTTAACACATCGCGACGTGAGGTGTGCATATTGGTTGTAGTTTAAAGGATTTAGAATGGAGTAAATATAGGAAAAAACCAATAATTTTACCCAGAAAAAATCCGACGCCATTATTTGGTATTTTTCTACTTTCACCCAAATATCCTATTATTTTTTAATATATATTCAATATATAACTATTTTTTTTAAAAAGTTTTCGATATGTGGCCTTTTTCATGAATTAATCAAGGATTTATGATATTCTATAATTTATCTATATTATTAGTGGATTTTTTTCTCTTCTTATAGCATAATTATTGTTTGTCTAAGAGTGAGCTTCCAATAACTCACAAAACGAAAATAATGCTCCTCATTAAGTCTCAATCTTCCCAAAAGCCCGCTCGGGTGCTTGACTTTCGTATTGGAGAAAAGTATTAGGAGTGAGGTTGGTAAACTCTTTGAAGTCTCTGACCAAGTGTTGATAATCATAGTACCCAAGCTCCATCGCAATCGATAGCCAATCTTTTGTGGGATTGGCGTTTTTGAGTCTCATGGTGTTTTCGAAACGGGCCACGCGTGCGTACAATTTTGGGCTTATGCCTTCGCGTTCGAGAAACTGTCGGTAAAATTGCCGTTGCGACAAGCAAGCTTGGTCGGCGAGCCAATCTAAAGAAACTATAGAGGGCTTTTGAAGAATAAAACGACTTACTTTGTCAATAGGCCGTTCCGATTTCTTTTCATTTTTGATTAGATACATCAAAAAGTTTTCCACAATCGCAATCATCTCCGTATAATGGCTCGTATAACTGAGGCGTTCGTTGACGAGATGGATTTCTTTGGTAAAAACTTCTTCGGCATCTATGAATTTATTGGTAAGTTCATGGGACGGAATACCCGTAATCCTAAACAATGCACCCGGTTGGAATTGTACTTGTATGACCATAAAATCCCGCCCTACGTGTCGATTGGTAGCGATTAAGTGCTGACCATATAGTCTTGAGCGGCTACTTTCTATCAATTTACCATCAAATCCGTATTCAACTTTCTCTGGGTCTTTTGGAAAAAATGACAGACAATTTTCGGCGCGAGGCCAGTAGGGTTTGACAGGAAGGTGCGTTAGGGATTTTGGGAACTCGCATCCTACAACCTGCAACAGCCTTACGTGGTCTCGTAAGGCTGGGCTGGGGAGTCGGTAATCATAAATGGCTACCATCGTGTCAACACTAAAAGTTATTTTAAAGACAGACCTGGCCCTAAAATCGTCATGCCGTGGGCCTCATGAATTTGCTCGGCTTGCTGCAAGGTAGGAGGGGCTTTGAATTCGTTCATTTTTAAAAAAAATGCTTCCATTTTTCCGGCAGGTTGTACATAATAAAGAATTTTGCTTTTGTCTGAAAGTTGTATCCAAGTATGAGGGACTTTGCGAGGGGCAAAAACGGTATCTCCTGCCTTAACGTTGAATTTTTCGTTTCCTACTTGAAATAAAAACTCCCCTTCAATGATTGAAAAAATTTCATCTTGGTCGTGGTGTACGTGTAGAGAAGGGCCTACTTTCTCGTTGCCAATATACTCAAAAACAGCCAATTGTCCATTGGTATCTTTGCCAGAAATTTTGATGTCGTTGGGGTTGATTCCTTTATAGGGTGTATGGGTCCCAAAACGAGCTTCACCCGATTTTACCACAAATGGCTTGGCAGGATTAACGATAGTTGGGAGAGCAAATGTGGTGCCATTAAGGGCAAAAGGGGCGATGGTTAAGAATTTTCTGCGTAACATGGGTCATTTATTTAGGATGTTTTGTAAGACAAATTTCCTATCCCTGGCGCAGATTTTGGTGGGAAAAAATGGACATTTTTTCTAAACCCCATATTTGTGAGCTACTTAGATATGTATCTTTCAAGTAGCTCACAAACAGAGGGTTTATTTAGTCATTGTCCCACTGATCGGTATTTTTAATCCCTAGTTTTTTGGCATTAAAAACAGGGTCGATACCGGCTTTGCGTTGTTGTTCGTAGTCCTTAAAAGCCTTGAGGGCTGGCTTGCGGAGTAAAAATATCGCAATGATGTTGAGCCAAGCCATCATTCCTACCCCTATATCACCTAAGGTCCAAGCCAAAGCGGCAGTTTTGATAGAACCATAAAATGTAGCTACCATAATCAGCACTCTTAGGGCTTGTACCATCCATTTTTTATCTCCTTTGGGAAGAAGGTAGCTTAGGTTGGTTTCGGCAATGTAGTAATAGGCCATAATGGTCGTAAACGCAAAAAATAAAAGTGAAACGGCCACAAATCCACCGCCTATTGCAGGAAAATGCGTATTGACGGCGGCTTGGGTAAACTCCGAGCCAATCGCCATACCGGGGACGTTTTCGATGATAAAGCCACCCGAAGGATTGACAACATTGTACTTGCTTGTAAACAATATCATAAACGCCGTGGCTGTACATACAAAAAGCGTATCTACATAAACCGAAAATGCTTGTACAAGGCCCTGTTTGGCAGGGTGGCTGATTTCGGCGGCTGCCGCAGCGTGAGGTGCGGTACCTTGACCAGCTTCGTTGGAGTAAATTCCTCTCTTGACACCCCAAGAAATGGCCATCCCAAACACACCCGCAAAAACAGGCTCCAAATCAAAAGCCGACCGTATGATAAGATTGACTACTGCCGGAACTTTGGTGATATTGAGGGCTATGACGATGAGGGCCATCAATATGTATCCACCTGCCATAAATGGCACCACAATCTCGGCCACTTGCCCAATACGCTTAACACCGCCAAAAATGATTAAACCCAATAGAATCGTAACAATCGCTCCCGTGATTTCGACGGGAATGTCAAAAGCTGCTTTGGCACTAAGAGCGATACTATTACTCTGCACACCGGGCAAAAACAAGGCAGTACTCAAAATCGTCGCAATCGCAAACAAAGTGGCGTACCACTTAATTCCTAAACCTTTTTCGATATAAAACGCTGGACCGCCTCGGTATTGGCCATCTTTGACTTGTTTGTAGATTTGACCTAAAGTGGCTTCGATAAAAGCCGATGATGCCCCCAAAAATGCAATTGCCCACATCCAAAACACGGCACCCGGTCCGCCCATTGCAATAGCCGTGGCTACGCCGGCGATGTTGCCCGTACCGATACGTCCCGATATAGCGATTGCAAAGGCTTGAAAGGAAGAAACGCCTTTGTCGGATGCTTTGCCGCCAATTAAGAGCTTAATCATATCGCGGATATACCGCACTTGTAGAAACTTAGTAACAAAAGAAAAATAAACACCCGCGCCTAGGCAAAGTAAGATTAGGGCATTACTCCAAATAATGTCGTTGATAGCAGTAACAATTTTTTCCATTGAGTTTTTTCAGTTAGGTAGTTAGGTTTGTGGCGAAATGGTTTTTATGGTTATAAATAATGTACTCAAAGAAATGAAAATAAAACGAAAGGGTGGTGAAGGTATTAGAAAAATCATGATTTATACTCAAAAAATGGTTGTATTGAGCAAAATTTTGGGTATTCAGCAGACATGTCTCCTTGTTTTTCTTGGTACAGTATCGGTAGTGAATGCCCAGGTAAATTATTATGTATCTCCCAATGGCAACGATGCGCATAAAGGAACCCTGCAAAAACCTTTTAAAAATATTTCGACTGCTATTGATGTAGCACAAAAAGCCCCTGCAAAAGCGGTGAAAATCCACCTTTTAAAAGGAAAATATTATCTTCCAAAAACGATAGTAATCGAGGCTTCTGCAACCACTAACAAGCAATTGGAAATAGCGGCATATCAAAACGACAAGGCCATAATCAGCGCAGGGCGCCGCTTACAGTTACAGTGGAAACCTTACCAAAATGGTATTTATCAAGCGTCGGTTCCGGCAGATATTTCATTTGAGCGATTGTTTGTCAACGGGCAATTGCAGCCCTTAGCAAGGTATCCCAATTATGATGATGCTGCGCGTGTTTTTAAAGGAACTGCCCCCGATGCTATCTCAAAAGAGCGAGTAGCGCAGTGGAAAAATCCCGTTGGGGGCTATGTGCATGCGCTGCACGCGGGCGAATGGGGAGGGTTTCATTATGTGATTAGGGGAAAAGATGAAAAAGGAGAACTGACTCTCGAAGGAGGCTGGCAAAATAACCGCCCTGCTCCTATGCACAAACAATTTCGATTTGTAGAAAATATTTTTGAAGAATTGGATCAACAAGGAGAATGGTTTTTGGATAAGGCAAAACACATTCTTTACTTATTGCCACCCTCTGGTGTAAACCTCGCTACCGCACTTGTGGAAGTATCTCATCTTAAAAATGCCTTCGAATTGCGCGGTACAACTACCACACCTTTACGCAATGTAAGTTTTAGAAACCTGCATTTTGTTCATACAGAACGTAGTTTTATGGAAACCAAAGAGCCGTTGGTGCGAAGTGATTGGACTTTTTACAGAGGAGGTGCTCTACTTTTTGACCAAACCGAAAACTGTAAAATAGAGGATTGTCAGTTTACTGATTTGGGTGGCAATGCTATTGTGTTTAGCAATTATAATCGAAACGATACCGTGAGCGGCTGCCATATTCATCGTATTGGAGCGAGTGCGGTGGCGTTTGTCGGAAATCCAAAAGCAGTACGTTCGCCTTCTTTTAGGTATGAATTATCTATTCCCTACGAAAAGCTTGACCAAACACCCGGCCCGCAGACCCAAGACTTTCCGCAAGAATGTGCTGTCGTTGATAATTTGATACATGATGTAGGCCAAATCGAAAAACAAGCTACGGGGGTACAGATAGAAATGTCGGCGGCAATTACAGTAAGTCATAATAGTATTTACAATACCCCGCGTGCGGGTATCAATATCGGCGATGGCGCATGGGGAGGCCATATTTTGGAATACAATGATGTGTTCAATACCGTTTTAGAAACCGGTGACCACGGGGCTTTCAATTCTTGGGGACGCGACCGATTTTGGTACGCCAACCGAAAATACATGGATAGCCTCGTGGCAGTACATCCAGAATTGATACTGCTTGATGCTCAAAAAACAACGATTATACGAAACAACCGTTTTCGTTGCGACCACGGTTGGGATATTGACCTTGACGACGGTTCTTCCAATTACCACATCTATAATAACGTATGTCTGAATGGGGGTTTGAAATTGCGAGAAGGTTTTTACCGCACCGTCGAAAACAATATCATGGTCAATAACTCTTTTCATCCGCACGTGTGGTTTCAAAACAGCGGTGACGTATTTCGCCACAATATCGTGATGAAAAAATATTACCCGATTCAAATCAAGGATTGGGGAAAATCGGTCAATCACAATTTATTTCCTGACACAGCTTCCTTGAATCTTGCCCGTCAAAATGGCACCGACGCGCAAAGTGTAGCAGGAAGTCCAATGTTTGAGGATGCGTCGAAGGGAGATTATCGCGTAAAAGCAGGCTCACCTGCCTTTGAAATTGGATTCAAAAATTTTGAGATGACAACATTTGGAGTTCAAAAGCCTTCGTTAAAAAAACAAGCGGCCACGCCATTGATTCCTCCTTTGTTTGACCCTCAACTTGGAATAGACAAAAGCGCAAGTGTTTCATTTTTAGGGGGTGTCCTCAAAAGTGTAGAAGGTCTCGGCGACCGTTCGGCCTATGGATTACCCGACGAAACGGGCATCATCGTTATGTCGGTAGGGGCAAATAGCTTACTTACCAAGTCAGGTCTGCAAGACAAAGATGTGATACGAATGGCCGACGGGAAAAACGTCAAAACTCTTCGTGAGTTTTTGGAGATTTATCAAGAAATCAACTGGCACGGAAAAATGAACCTTGAAGTGATTCGAAATCAGGAGTTGATTAAGGTGGTATTGTTGTTGAAGTGATATTTTGATATTTTCGTTGATGAAAATCGTTGTGATGATACCCTTTGGTATGACTCATACCCTTACGCTAAGTGTTAATCAATATTTATGGATAGTCTTTTGGGTTTTACCCCATTTAGGGAGTGCCCAAAAATCAACTATTGATAGTCTTCAAAAAGTACTTATCTCACTGCCGCCTGCAGGTAGGTCGTTTGGGAGCGATACTACTAGGGTAGGGGTACTGTGTGAGATGGGTAAAGCTGTAACTCCAGATAAAAGAACTCAATTTTTTGAAAAAGCTAATGATTTAGCTAATAGACGTAATTGGTCTCTAGGGCAGATGAGAACTTATTACTATTTAGGAGAAAACTATGGGCTATTAGTGAACTATTATAGAGGAGCGCAATGTCTTTTTAAAGCACTTACAATTGCTGAAAAATTAAAAGATGCTGAGATGGGTTGTAAAATATTGTATGTATTAGGAAATTATTATAATCTAATGAATGATCCTAAAGAAGGGTTGAAGCTTCATATAAGGGCATTTGCTCAGTTACCTCCAATATCTCCCCAAAAAGCGAAATTGTTGAATATTTTAGGAACAGACTATTATTCTTTAGGGAGACTTAAGGAAGCAGAATTTTATTTTAGAAAAGGATTAGTCATAAGTCGTCAAGCTAAATTACCAATCATAGAAAGTTATTGTGTTGCTAATTTGGCATTTTTGTCTCTTGATAAAAATAATCTTTTAGAAGCGTCCTATTATTTTAAAGTATATGAGTCTATTTTAGATAAATTTAACCTGCCTAAAATAGATTTACATATAGGTCTTACTAAATTATATATCAAGGAGAAAAAATTTGATAAGGCAAAAAAAGAGGCTTGGATGTTATATGAAATTGCTGTTAAATCTCAGAATGATAGTGAGTTGTCTGCGGCACATGAGAATATGTATGAGTTTTATAATAATATAAGTGACTATAGGAAGGCTTTAGAAAGCTATAAACAATGGAATAAATTTAAAGAAAAAGTAGATAAAGATATGAAAAATAGACTTTTAAGTGCTTTGAAGTTTGAATACGAGAACGAAAATAATTTGATAAAGATTCACTCTCTTGATAGTCAACTTTCAGACAAGCAGAATGAGTTAAAAATTCTATTGATAGTAGTTTTATCCTTTATATTGATTGTCGTAATATTGTTTTGGAATAATAAAATATTGAAAAGTAAGAATTTGCAAATTGAAATGCAAAAAAATGAGCTTCATGAACTGAAAGATGATTTGAATGTTTCGAACAAAAAACTTCTTGAGTTAAATGAATCACTTGAAATCAAAGTAGAAAATAGAACTAGCGAACTAAAATTTGCAAATGAAGAATTGATTAGGAAAAATAATGAAATTCAGATGGCGTTTATAACTGGGAAAAAACAAGAAAGAGAAAGAGTAGCATCAGAACTTCATGATAATTTGGGTAGTACTATATCGGGATTACTGTGGCAATTACAAGGAATAACCCTTGATAATTTAACATCACATGAACAGGAAATTTACGAAGCGTTGGTAGCAAGAGTAAGTAGTGCTTATGATGAAATTAGGCATATTTCACACCATTTATCTCCCAAAGAGTTAGATAAAGGCTTTGAACAAGCACTTCAAAAGTTGATTAGTGATCTTAACCGAAATAATAGAATTGTTTTTTTATTAAAAGGAAGTTTGCCTAAAAATTTTCTTTCAACTTATCAAGAAAATGATATGTATAGTATATGCCTTGAAATTATTAATAACATAATTAAACATGCAAAAGCTTCTGAATGCACAATAGAACTCGAAGCCCAACAGACATCCTTTAAAGTAAGTATAAAGGATAATGGTAGAGGGTTTGTTGTGGGAGACCAACAAAATATGGGTAAGGGATTAATCAATATCAAAAAACGGGTATTAATGCTAGAGGGACACTTAAATATTATATCTTTGCCTAGCCAAGGTACATTAATTACAGTTTCAATACCATTATAATTTAATATTATTAATATTGTGAGTTTGATATTAAAATTTTACAGGCTTCACTAATTGAGGGCTATATACTCGTAAGAAAAAATATCCAAGACCTGCATACCCATGCTTGAGCGTCGGACAAAAAAAATCTGTGCCTAGTCCGTTTTTTAAGGGCCTTTCTTTATCTAGGAAATGAGTTTTGATATTTTGCCTAGCTAAATTTGCATTTTGATTGCTAACCCATCTATTGATAAGAGTTCCTTCCGATAAGGCCTTAAAAGTTTCTTTGTCTATTAGATCTAAATCAATTTCATCTAAGGTGCTTTCATTTGTCCAGAAATGGAAAATTCTGTTTTTACGAAAATATCTACTCTTTAAAGGCTTTCGTTTATAGACATTTGCCTTAACACCAACATCATTTAAGCCTTCTAATGTTTTTTTGAATATAGGGTCTTTATACGCATCGTATAAAGTAAGTAGAAACAATTTTATCCCAGCTCTCCCATCAGCTAAAGAGTTGTCTAATAGGCGATAAGTAACTATATTTTTATCGTTTTGGTAATTTAGCCAGTTGCAATGCTTATCATCTATCCAAATTGCTTCTTTACAAAGAATGTGCCCTACTTCTATAGCCCCTTGAAGAAAAAAATTAATCTTTTTAGGTATTCGTATAGGAAGTTCAATAGGAGTAAATACTAAATCATATGGGAAATTTGAATGAGGATTAAGGTAGAATGAATTTAAGTTTTGATATTGTTGTTTTATGATTTCTAAACCTCTTATAATTCTCAATTTTTTTTCGACTACATTTTCCACAGCCAGCCTCGCAATAATTTCTGCAATTAATTTACTTCTGTTTTGCCCTACGCTTTCAGCGCTTGGAGTATCAGGTTCTTCTGCAAAACCTATTCCCTTACACAATTGGTAGGTAAAAATGGGGACAGGTTCACGTAAATGACTGTGATATTTTAAATATACAGATTCTAAAAAATGTTTTATATAGAAAAAACTCTTTTGGTCAGAATACAATATGACAGAGTCAGTTCTGTTGAAATCTTCTTTCTGAGATAAAATTTTTATGGTATAAGGTATGTTTTTAGGGTCACAGTATAAATAAACATCTTCTACGAAATTTTTAATGATATTCCAGTCTGGTTGAAAATTGAGATAAAATCGAATAATTTGTCTACCATCTGACTCCTGTAATTCTCGACCATTAATAAATTCAAAGCCAATTTTTCCTTCTGTTACATTTTTAAAACTTTTTGTTGGGAAAAAAATGGAGTGTACTGTTTCAATAGTATCATTAGGCGCTACTTTCCAGTCACCCTCAAATATCCATTTTCCAGAATTTACCGCAATTTTCTGACTACCTTTGGTTAGAATTGCTACCGAATCGCCAACAATTTCTTTGGATTTTGCCATCCAGTATTGGCTTTGCCACTGAGGATTAGCAAAATATTCAATTTCATTGAAATTAATTCCCAAACTACCTTTTTCTGTTTGGAGCGTAGGATAAACATAAAATTGTAATCTTATATAATCAGCGAGTAACTTGAAATCTTCTAGTTGAAGAAAAGGGGATGCTGAAGTAAGTTTTCCTCTCAATACAGGGAGATTATGAGAAGAATCATAAACTGGACCTTCTAAAGAGATACTAGCCTCTTGAATTTTTAGCGATACATTGTCGATTATAAAAGCAATTGCCTTTTCAAAATCATTTTGAAAATGAGGAAAAATCTCTTGACTCATAAAGATAATGTTAAAAGATCAACTACTTGTTTAAACAACTCTGGTGTACATTCAGAAGGGTTAACCCACAAATGTTGTAAAAGTATTGCACCAGCATATTTAAAAATAAGTTCTTTTTCGTAGGTACTTATAGAGTTATTAAAATAATGAGTTAGCAACTGTTCAATACACTCATCACATTCTTGTTGAATTAAAGCAACCATCAGGGGTTTGTGTTTCATAAGTACTAATGAAGCTATAAAAGAAGCTATATCCCAAAGGGGATCGCCCACCAAAGCCATTTCCCAGTCAATCAATGTAAGAATTGGGTTAGCTTCAGAAGATGATGTACTAATCAATATATTAGAAGGTTTTAAATCTCCATGTAGCAGGGTCTGTGGGCGTTCAAGCCAAATTTTTCTTAACCCTCCCAAAGATTTGATTAAATCAGGGAAGTCTTGTAAAAGTGCTAAAAAATCTTGCTTATTTTCGTCTCCATGATAAGAAGCTACATTGATTAAGTTATTATCAATATTGAGTGGAAAAGGAATAGACTTGTCAAATTTAGCTAATACTGAATCGTTTTGTAAAAAAAAATGGTGCCATGCTCTCAGGTTTTCTGCCAAAATGAGAGGAAAGTTGAAATTTCGAGGTTCATTAGAGGCAGTTTGTAACAAAAAATTATAGAGAGATTTACTTTCATTGTCAAAAACAAACACTGTAACTAATAAAGAAGAGTCTATACATAAGCGTTTAGGTAATAAAAAAGCACCTTCAACGGGATTTGTAGTAAATGTATCAAAGAAAAAGCGTTCTGTATTAAAAGTAAAATAGAAACTTTCTTCCCAACTCGGGCATTGCTTGATGAAATATTGGCATATATTACCTGCCCCATCGGGGCAGGTGACTAGTAAAGTATTGTTGCGAGTTTTTCCCGAAAAATTCTCTTGAACTTCAAAATTGGAATTGTTGAGAGATGAGAATTTTATCAGGCTTATACCTGATTCTTTAGACTGATTTCGTAGATAGCCTAAAATATTATAACCAGTCAATAATACCCGATAGTTCATTAAGGCAGAGCGGTATATCGAGGAGCGTTGTGGCCCGCACGTTGTGATACGGTACTTTTGATTGTGTCGCTGACAAAACCGGGAATGCTACCTAAGTCAGCAAAAGTACTTGCTTTTAGAGCATTACTCCCTTTGTTGAAGTAATAAAAAAGAGCTTCAGCTTTGAAAAGACATTGCACAAGTTTTGTGGGGTCATTGTTGATTCCTTGACCTAAGTAGAAAAAAACTTCACCTTTTTCATCCTTAAAATGAATGGCTTTGTTTGTGTGGGCTTCACCCTCTTTTTGGGAAAAATAAAGGGTTATAAAATTATGCTGATCGCCTAATGCTCCTCTCAATTGATTCTGTATTTCTACTTCTGTACGTCTGGCATAACCATTGACAATAACAACAGGTTGAACTGATATTTCTGGCATATATCTCTATGAAGTTTGGTTTAAGGTGTATTTTAGAAAGCAGTACAATCTTAGTAAATTACTGATGTGTTTTCAACCAAATCGTTAAGAATTGATTGGAAAAGTTATCTAGTGGTTTATGCGACTTAATTACTTTATCTTATGTGTTGGATAGATTGATGATGAATTACCCCATCATCTAAAGCTTTTTTCTACACGGCCGTAAAACTCGCTGCCGCCGCTTCGTTGGCCATTTGGTGAGCGTTTTCTTTGCCTAAATATTGATCAATGAGGTAATGAGCTACGTACAAAATGGGCGTCATCAAGAGCGCTACGATACCTTTGTAAATGTAGTTGATGCTACCCACTTGGGCTACTTGGGTCATGGACCAGTTACCAAATACATAAAACGCAATGAAAATCACGACGAAACTATCAATCAACTGTGAAAACAAAGTAGAACCTGTCGCCCTTAGCCAAATATGCTTACTTCCCGTTCGGCGACGCAACCACGAAAAAATGGTGACATCTAGTATTTGCCCAATCAAAAAAGCAATGATTGAACCTATCATAATACCCAATCCTTGCCGAAAAATGGCGTTGAAAGCACCGTCTATGTTCATGGCATTGCCAAGGCTGTCTTTGCCATTGACTTCTAGCCAAAATTGCGCGGGTGGGAGAGAAGTAGTCGCATAAATCGCCATGTACATGTACGCAATAAAAATCGCGGTGAGGTAGGAGATTCGGCGTACTCCTTTTTTGCCAAAATACTCATTGATAATGTCGGAAGTAATAAATACCACGGGCCAATTGACCACTCCCGCCGACATGTTGAAATCAAGATTTGTTCCAAAAAGAGGGAGTTGGGCGGGCGAAGTTCCGAGCAAGGCTTCTACCGAAAATATTTTCACGCCGATGATTTCTGCGATGAGGGCATTGGTCAAAAAAAGACCACATAAAAACAAGAAAAGGAATTGTTTTTTTTGCTCAAAAGTACTGTTGGTGGACATACAAGGGTGGGTAAATTAAGGATGATTCAACTGTTTCCAAGCGGCTTCAATATCATGAACAGGTAATTGGCACGTTTTGTTAAAACACACATACAAGGTTGTTAAATTATTTTGGGCTGTGCGTTGTTGGAGTAGTGGCAAATCGGAAGTTGTGGTGGTTCCTACTATGATTTTATTTGGAAAATAGCGCGCCTCAAAGGCCTGTCGATATTGCTCGGCTTCGGGACCTACAATGGCAATTTCGGCAGTAGGTTGAGACCTTAGAGCGTACAAAGCCGCCCAGTTGGTAGCCCATTGAACATCGGTAAGTAGGGCACGTTTCATTTTGGAAAGCATCCAATCTGCCAGTTTTACGTAGTCACCATAGTCAAATAGTGTTCCCAACAGATACAAGTTGTGGGCCATCATAGAATTGGAAGCAGGGATGACATTGTCAAAAATTTCTTTTTTGCGGGCTATCAAATCAGTGGCAGTGGCGTCCGTAAAATAGAAAAGTGCTTCGTCGGCATCATAAAAATTCTCGACGGTGTAGGCTGTGAGTTGGAGCGCTTCGTCGAGCCATGATTCCTCAAAAGTAGCTTCATATAAACCAATGTATCCGTCGATGACAGCCGCATAATCTTCCAAAAAACCCACAATCGTGGCCTTGCCGTTTTTATAACTATGCCAAAGCTGGTGATTGTTATGGGTCATTTTATTTTTTAGAAAATGGGCATTGTTGAGCGCCAATTCTTTAAATGATTCTTCGCCAAATATCCGATAGGCATCAGTCAAGCCTTTCAAAATCAGTCCATTCCACGAAGCTAGGATTTTGTCGTCCAATCCCGGACGGATACGTTGTTGTCGGGCTTCAAAGAGTTTGTTTAAGGCTTTTTGATACTCACTCTGGTCAACTTTTTGTAATTCGAGAGGAGACGTAAGGTGCAAATGATTGTAGCCATGTTCCCAGTTTCCAGCCGCTCTCGTGTGGTAAAGTTTTGAAAACCAACCAAAATCTTCTCCTAAAATGGATTCTAACTCCGCCTGAGTCCAGATATAAAACTTCCCTTCGATACCTTCGCTATCGGCGTCAAGTGCGGAATAAAAACCTCCGTCTGGACTCAACATTTCGCGCTCAAGCCACGCGATAGTTTCATAGACTCTATTTTTGTATAGTTCGTTTTTGGTGAGGGCATACGCTTCGGCATAAATACTCAGCAGTTGACCGTTGTCATAGAGCATTTTCTCAAAATGTGGAATAAACCATTCATCATCAACCGAATACCGCGCCCAGCCACCTCCTACGTGGTCGTAGATGCCCCCAAGCGCGATACGATTGAGACTCAATTCGACTTGGCGCAATGCCTCAGGATTTTGGGTAAGAGCATGATAACGGAGCAAAAATTTGTATATAGAAGGCATCGGAAACTTGGGTGCTCGGTCCATTCCGCCTTTTTCGGTATCGAAATGTTGTTTCATTTTTTCAAACATCTCGTGCAAATCATCGACCGAAAAGACCCCCTCACTTCCTTCTAAATCGTATTTGTCTGACTCTTTGATGAGCATATTTTCGGTAAAACCTTGAGCCGATTTTACCAATTCATCATGGTGATTGTCAAAGGCATTTTTAACACTTTTGAGTAGTTGAACCCAGTTTTGAGGCGGTAAGTACGTAACGCCATAAAACGGCTTGGCGTCGGGCATCAAAAATACATTGAGAGGCCACCCCCCGCGCCCTCCCATAGCGTGGAGGGCATCCATATAGATGGCATCTACATCGGGGCGCTCTTCGCGGTCCACCTTGATACATACAAAATATGCATTCATCACTGCCGCAACTTCTTCTTTCTCAAAGCTTTCGCGCTCCATCACATGGCACCAATGGCAGGCCGAATACCCGATGCTTACCAAAATAGGCTTGTTTTCGGTACGGGCTTTGTTGAGCGCATCTTCTCCCCAAGGATACCAATCAACTGGATTGTGGGCGTGCTGGAGCAAATACGGGGAGGTTTCGTGAAGGAGGCGATTCGACATGTTGTATAGGGGAGAGAACTGAATGAGTTGTTTTTTGTGAAAATAACTAAAATTTAAAATCATAAAGTTCATCGCTCCTTTTTCTTTCGGGGCATGATATGCCATTTAAGGTGAGGTAATATTCAAAAAATAAGAATTATGTTGGAGCATAACTGAAAAGTTTATACTTTTACATCGTAAACGATTTAATCGTAAAAGATTTTTAAATATGATGAATCCAAAAACTTCCGTTACTCAAAATATCTTAAGAGGGCTTCTTGGGGCACTAATGATGCTTGCGGGCATTGGGCACTTAACCTTCCAGAGGGGTGAGTTTCAGGCACAAGTGCCTCATTGGGTGCCTTTAAGCAAAGACTTAGTGGTGATTTTGTCGGGTATAGTCGAAATTGCTTTGGGCGCGGCTATGCTTTTTTTGACCAAACAAAAAGTAAAAGTAGGGTTGGCTCTTGCGGCTTTTTATGTGCTTATTTTTCCGGGCAATATCGCCCAATACCTCAACGGTATCAGCGCTTTTGGGCTAGACACTGACCAAAAAAGATTAATCCGTTTGTTTTTTCAACCCGTATTGATTGTATGGGCTTTGTGGTCAACGGGGGCTTTAAAATTTCTTTTATCCATCAATAAAAATAAATAACAGCATGACAACCAATCAATTTTATGATTTCACCGCGAGTGATATCAAAGGCAAAAGTGTCTCTATGGAGAGCTTCAAAGGAAAAGTAGTAGTGGTAGTAAATACCGCTAGCAAATGTGGTTTGACACCTCAGTTTGAAGGTTTGGAAAATTTGTACCAAAAATACAAAGACCAAGGACTGATCATACTAGGGTTTCCTTGTAATCAATTTGGCGGACAAGAACCCGGTACTGCCAACGAAATTGAGGAGTTTTGTCAGTTAAATTATGGCGTAAGTTTCCCCATGTTTGCCAAAGTTGACGTGAATGGCAAGGAGGCACACCCCATTTTTAAATATTTGAAGTCGGAGCTTGGTGGTTTTCTGATTGATGATATCAAATGGAATTTTACTAAATTTGTAATAGACCGAAACGGTAAGCCTGTGGAGCGTTTTCGCCCAACGGCCGAGCCCGCAGAACTCGAATCTACCCTCCAAAAACTCTTGTGATATGAACGATGATGAGCGTTTGTATTTGGACAATCAAATCTGTTTTCCGCTGTATGTAGTTTCGCGCCTTACAATACGCGTTTATACTCCTCTGCTCGAAGAGCTAGGTATTACCTATCCCCAATATTTGGTTTTGTTGGCATTATGGCAAAAAGACGAGCAATTGGTAGGGGAGTTGAGTAAGGTTTTATATTTGGATTATAACACGCTGACGCCACTCCTGAAAAGGCTCGAAGAAAAACAATTTATCAACAGAAATCGCTCTAAATCAGACGAAAGGAGTGTGTATATTTCGCTTACAGATACTGGTAAAGCACTAAAAAATCAGGCAGCTTGTATTCCTGACAAAATCATAGAATCGCTAAACAAGGGCGAACTCAATAGAGACGAAATTGTGAGTTTTCAACAAACGCTTTTGAAAATAATGAAGACTATTGGTTGAAAAATTCTTTTGTGATATAGAATTCATTTTAGGCAAATACGAGCTGCTCCAATTGTCGAAAAATGGGAATCAAGGATTTTCCTTTTTCTGACAAATGATACTCTATATGAAGGGGTTTGAGCTTTACTACTACTTTTTCTAATAGACCCTGTTCTTCCATTTCTTTCAGAGCCACCGCGATTGACTGTTTGTTGGAGCCTTCTAGCTGACGCAATAGCGCATTGAACCGTAAAGGGCCTTCGAGGGCACAACGAAATAGCTGAGGCTTCCACTTGCCAGTGAGCATTTTTAAAAGCCCTTCGGCGGGGCAACTGTTATCGGTATGAGTCTGTGTAGGAGTAGTCATGTTTTTCTGACTAATTGATTGGTATGTTTTTAGTTTTCAACTTTGCACCCAAGTTACTAATCTTTCCAAGTTTGCCTATCACACATTTTTGAAACTTGGTAAGTTTTATAAGATAAAGATGAGTGAAACTTCCCAAGTTTACCAAACTTGGGAAGTTTGGGACGCTGCTTGAAAAGTAAACAACGATTTGAGTAAATAAATTTTAAAAGGTGGATATTCTGACGAATATGACCTAGCTAATACTAAAACAACCATGGAAACAAATCTTAATCCTTTGCTGTGTGATACTGAAGAAGGTATTTGCGAATTGCCTACTAATCAGGCCGAAATAAAAGTGGAAAAGGACACCGCACTCTCAAAGAATGTAAAAGTACTTTATTTCACTGACCCTATCTGTTCGTCATGTTGGGGGATTGAACCACAGTTGCGAAAACTCAAGTTGGAGTATGGGCAAGATGTGGAAATAGAATATCATATGGGGGGCCTATTACCCGATTGGAGTTACAATAGTGGAGGCATCAGCAAGCCTTCGGATGTAGCGCCACATTGGGACGAAGTGAGCGTGCATTATCAAATGCCTATCGATGGAGATGTTTGGCTCGAAGACCCTCTACATTCTTCTTATCCTCCTTCAATCGCTTTCAAAGCAGCCCAAAAACAGGACAATCATAAAGCAATTTTGTTTTTGAGAAATCTGCGGGAAATGCTGTTTTTGCAAAAGAAAAATATCACTCGTTGGGAATACGTAGCGCAGGCCGCTCAAAAAGCGGGTCTTGACCTCGGTCAGTTGAAGGATGATTATGAAAACAAAGCAAAAGATTGGTTTCAGGCCGATTTGGATTTGGCTAGAAAGCTGGGTGTGAGGGGTTTCCCAACTTTTATGATTTTTGACCAAGCTGCTAATCATCAGGTGGTGTATGGGGTGAAGCCTTATTCTGTTTTTGAAAATGGGATTTTAAATGCTTATCCTCAGGCCCAAAAGAAATCTTATGCCAAAGATTGGGAAAGTTTGTTTGGCTACTACCCCACGCTTACTGCTAAGGAGTTTGCGGTATTGGGTGAAATTTCGGTTCCAGAAGCCCAACAGCTTTTGGATACTTTGGTAGAAACAAACAAGCTCACCAAACTTATGACCAAAAACGGAGCACTTTGGGCGCTTAAAACCCTAGGGTAAGATATTGCATTTCGGGCGGTGTTGGGTATATTTATCGATATAAATGTTTTCAAAAACCACAACTATGACGTCAGTAATAGTAGAAAGTCTTTCGGAAAATAATACCCAACATTTGGCTCAACTTTTCCTAGAACTCTGGCCTGAGTGTGACTTTGAGGAAGAAATGGAGAGCTGTCAAGAAATAGCGCACTCAGATACTGAGACGGCTTTTCTGCTTAAATCAGGTAAAATCTACATTGCTTTTATTCATGTCTCTCAGCGAACAGATTACGTAGAGGGTGCTGCTCAGTCGCCCACAGCTTATGTGGAAGGAATATTTGTGAAAGAAGGTTTTAGGCAGATGGGCTTGAGCAAAAAACTCTTACAACTCGCCGAAAAGTGGGCCCTTCAGAAAGGCTGCGTCCAACTAGCTTCCGATGCCGAAATCAGCAATACCGCAAGTATTGATTTTCATAAAAAAGTAGGATTTGAAGAAGTAAACCGAATCGTATGTTTTATTAAAGAACTCTCATAGAGGCTTTTCCATGATAAAATCTTGCATCAAAAAACCATCTCCGATGTCGATATCCTCGCTTCCGACGATTTGAAAGCCTACTTTTTCATAAAATCCCACCGCCTTGTTGTAGCGGTTTACGTTGAGTAAAAGAGAAAGATCGTTGTGTTGGGTAGCTCTAGCCCCAATTTGGGCAATCAGAGCCGCACCTACGCCTTTGCCTTGGCTGGCGGGTAATAAATAAATTTTGTGAATTTTTGTTTTTTGAAGACCCTGATAATGAAGCTCATAGGATGCATAGCCTAGAAAGCCGCTTTCATCTTTTGCCAACAAAAAAACGTGCCCTTTTTCGGTAATTTGTTGCTTGAGCGAATCTATACTATACATCCATTCAAGCATATACGAAATCTGTTGGGGTGAGAGGATTTCGCCAAAGGTAGAAGGCCACGTTTCGTGAGCAATGCGGTTGATTTCGGGTAAATGTTCTTCTGAAGCAACAATAATTTCTAACATAGATACAAGTAAGGGCGGTTTATTTTGAAAAGCAATTTTTGTATTTCAAAGTTCCGCCCTTCTCAATCTTACTTTAGCTCTAAAAGGTGTATTTTGCCAGTTTGGTGGTTGAGAAGATAGAGTTCTCCCGCTTCGTCTTCGCCAAAGGAAGAGAGCGACCCTACCAAACGCGTCAGGAGTTTGTTGGTTGCTTGGCGAGAGTTTTCGTCGTAAGTAAGCGCCCAAATATTGCCACTTACATAATCGCAATAAATGTACTGCCCTACGATAGACGTAAGTTTGGAGCCACGATATACATAGCCTCCCGTGATAGAACGGCCTTCGGAAGTGCCATAATCAAAAACAGGCTCTACAAAGCCAGTACGGTTACAATTGTTGGCAGGGCTGTAGCATTCTTTTCCTTCGGTAACACGCCAGCCGTAGTTACCACCTTTTTCGAGAATATCAATTTCTTCACGGGCGTTTTGGCCTACATCCGCAATCCATACGCGGCCTGTGCTTCGGTCGGAGGTAATTTTCCAAGGATTACGTAGGCCGTAAGCATATATTTCGGGACGAGCGCTTGTCATTCCTTTGAAAGGATTATCGGCCGGAATGGCATAGTTTAGGCCTGATTCTTTGGTGTTTACATCAATTCGCAAGATTTTGCCGAGCAAATTAGCCCGATTTTGAGAGTTGTTTTGAGGGTCGCCCCCTGAGCCGCCATCACCAGTGGCGATATAAAGAAAACCATCTTTTCCAAACAAGATAGCTCCGCCATTGTGGTTTGCGTAAGGTTGGTCAAAGGTAAGGAGGATTTCTTCGGAGTTGGCGTCAGCGGTTGTTTTATTGGATTGAAAACGTGACACTACCGACTGTAATTGGTTGTTGAAGCGGCGAGTATAGTTCACAAAAATTTGGCCATTGGTTTTGAAGTCAGGGTGAAAAGCCAATCCTAACAGCCCCGTTTCTCCGCCCGAACTCACTCGATTGCTGATGTCCAAGAAAGTTTGGCTTTGATTTACATTGGCTTCGTTTTGAAAAACACGTACTACACCACGCTGCTCCACCACAAAAATCCGATTGGTACCATCGGCAGCGTGAGTCATTTCGACGGGGCTATTGAAGGTAAGGCTACTAAAAACCGGATTGACTTGCCAAGTGGCATTTGGGTCAGGATTGGTATTGGGAGGCGTATCGCTCGATTTGTTACAAGCACTCAGCAAGGTTACGATTCCTAACACTCCGAATACAAAAGAGTTGATTTTCATTGTTGATAGAATTTAAGTGTGGGACTTTTTGAAAGTATTTTAAAATACTGTGCCATTCTTAAAACGAAAACTTACTTTATTTATACATTTTCAAAACTACATTTTGTGTACTTTGTTTTAAATCTTAGAGGTTTACCGATGAGGGACAATCTCTTCAACAAAATCAATCAGGCATGTATGATGTAGTCGTAGTAGGAGGTGGTTTAGCGGGGCTTATTAGTAGTATAGAGCTTGCCCGTGCGGGTTTTTCAGTAGTTGTGATTGAGCGTAAGCATTATCCTTTTCATCGGGTATGTGGCGAATACATTTCCAATGAAGTAAGACCTTATTTAGCGTCTTTAGGACTAGATTTAAAGGCCCTAGGTGTAAAAGAGATTACACATTTTAGGTTTACCTCTCCTTCAGGGCGTGCGCTAGATACCCAACTTGACTTGGGAGGATTTGGTGTAAGTCGATTTAGGCTAGATTTTGCGCTTTACCAATTAGCTCTTCAAACAGGAGTTGAGTTTTGTTTAGGAGAGACAGTCAATGAGGTCACAAATGGCTTAGAGAATAGTTTTGAAGTACATATTCAATCAGGTCGAGCCATTCTAGGCAAAGTAATACTGGGAAGTTTTGGTAAAAATTCGAAAATGGATAAGGCCTTGAAGCGAGATTTTGTTCATGAAAAATCCGCCTATGTTGGCATAAAATATCATATCCGAACCCAATTTCCCCAACATTTGATAGCTCTACACAACTTTCGAGATGGGTATTGTGGTATTTCGGCGATAGAGGAAGACAAATACTGTTTGTGTTATCTTACTACTCGCGACAATCTACGTCGCTATCGGGATATTGCGGATATGGAACAAAATGTACTTTGGAAAAACCCGCATTTACGGCGTATTTTCAACGAATCAGAGTTTTTGTATGAGCGTCCTGAGGTCATTAATGGCTTTTCATTTGCCCCTAAACAAACCGTCGAAAACCATATTTTGATGGTGGGTGATGCAGCGGGGCTAATTACTCCGCTTTGTGGCAATGGCATGGCGATGGCGATTCATGGAGGAAAAATCGCGGCAGAACAAACGATGTTGTTTTTAGAAGGAAAAATTTCTCGTTTACAACTTGAAAATGACTACACAAAACGTTGGAAAGAGCAATTTGCAAGTCGGCTTTGGGTGGGACGCACCGTCCAACGCTTGTTTGGGGATGAATGGCTTTCCGAACTATCGCTGCGTATTTTTCAGAATTCAAAACCTATGCTTAAGTGGGTAATCAAGCAAACACACGGCAAGGTGATAGCAGTATAAATGATGAGATACCTACCAAATTAAAAAGCGGAGGGCATTGCTGCCTCCGCTTTTTAAGCATATTAAGGTAATAAATGAGAAACCTAGGATTATTATTTGTTTCTTCCTGTTGAAATCATGGCGCAACGGAAGCCAATCATCGCCGTAGCTGAATCTTGGTCAAGGAAGCGACGAGTACCAGGTGAGAGCCAATAAGCTACATCGTTCCAAGAACCACCTTTATAGACGCGAAGCTTATCGTTTACAACGGAGTTGCTGTTCTTAGAATCGTAGCGTTTTGATTCATCCAAGAAACCATCGCGACGGAGAGGGTTCAAGTCTTTGAAATCCATGTAAGACAATGGACGATAAACGTCGTATACCCATTCGTTTACGTTACCCGCCATATTATAGAGACCAAAGTCATTTGGTGGATATTTGTAAATCTCTTCAGTAATGATAGCACCGTCATTTGATTTACCAGCGATACCGGCGTAGTCACCACGAGCACGTTTGAAGTTTGCTAGCATCTCTCCTTTGTGTTTTCCGCGTGGGGTACGCAACGAAGAGCCGTCCCAAGGATAGATACGTTGATTTGATTGGTTTTCGTCGGCGTATTGGGTTCCAATCATTGCTTTGGCAGCATACTCCCATTCTGCTTCTGTTGGTAGGCGATAGTTAGGAAGTACATATCCGCTTTCTACCGCAGGGCGGGTAGGAGTGGAGGCCATCATAGCTTCAGACTCAGCCAATGCTTGTCCTTTTTTCTTGCTTTTTCTGCCAGTAGAAGGTTTTTTACCTTTACCGTTGGCTTGTTTGGCTAAGTTTGAGTTGACGAAACTAGTACGCCAAGTAGAGTAGTCATTGGCTTGTACCCACGATACACCTACTACTGGAAACATCCTGAAACCAGGGTGGCGGAAGTAATAAGTAACATAAGAATCATTGAACGACAACGGATCGTACCAAACGGTCGTATCTGGTAGCGCACGTGCATGTACCTCCGCCGAAGAGTCACGCTGAATGTAGTGCAAATACTCTAGATAGTGTAAGTTGGCAATCTCAGTTTCATCCATGTAGAAAGACTGTACACTGACCGTGCGTTCGCGGTTGTCGCGAGTATTCATGACATCCTCCTCTAGCGCTCCCATAGTAAAGCGTCCACCTTCGATAAAAACGAGGTTGGGGCCTACTACTTGTGACTTGTAAGGCATCACCACAAAACCATCAGACTCTTGAGCATCTGCCCCTTTCTTACCTTTCTTGCTGCCTTTACCACCTTTGGTAGCAAAGTTTGCGTTGGTCGCCGTACTTTTCTTACCCGGATTGAGGCTTGAAGGGTGCTTAGACTTACACGCGCCTAGTAATACCACCGCTGCTAGTACACAAGTCGCCGCTTTCATACTTAATTTGACCATCTAGATTAAATAGTTAACCGTTATTTGTAAATCGTGAAATCTTATAATGTCGAACAATGATAAGGCAAAAATACGATTAATGCCTAAAATACAATGAAAATTCTATCTAATGGCATTATCAATAACTTTGCCAAACTTACAAAATACAGATAGAGATTCTGTTGTTTAAGACGAATTGGCTTATTTTGTTGGACTAATAACGAAGATAATTTTGGGCGTATTGTTTATGGAAGTGAGATTTTCGATAAAATGTATAAAAATAAAGTTTTGGGGGAGAAAATGCCCAAAGTACCATGCAAAAAACCTTATTTTCGGGCCAAAATGGTACTTTGTTTTATTGACTAGTCTTCTATTTAGTAAAAGTCTTTCTGCCCAACATGTGGTCGTCAATGCCGATACAATCCGACAGACTTTAGAAAAATCACTGAGGTATTTACAACAGATTCAGTGCCAACAAACTACAGAGGGCCAAGTTTATAAGGGAGAGTGGCCTGCTTATATGCAAATGCACACGCGGTTTTTGTTGCTTGGCACTCGCCACAAGTATCGAGATTCCAATAGTTTTACCACCTCTGGCATTCATAATATCTTGTCGGAGATGTATTTAGCCGATAGTTCTTTAGGCCAGATTAAACCCATGCTTTTGCTCGCTTATCCCGAAATTTTGAGTTATGCGACGGCTCATAGATTTAATTTTTGGAAAAAACTTCCTCCAAACCGTGATTTACAAAAAGGCCCTGAACCTGAGCCTTTGCCTTTGGTAAGGCGTCCGACTCATTACAAACTAAAATCAAGATATATCAACAACGCGGCCAATGTAGAAAATGATGCAGACGATACGGCTTCGGGAAATCTGGCTATTTGGTTTCATAATCAGATTTTTGGAGCAAAAGACACGTTAATTGCGGCTAGTGAATTTGACAGCTACCTTGATCAAAACCGTAAAAATCGACATTGGTACAACTATCTTTTCAATGGTATTCCTGAGTCGGGAGCTTATATGACATGGCTTGGCAAAGAAGCGGATTTCAAAAAATGGAATATCCTGAAAACGATTGGTCACAACAAAATTTTCTTTTTGAAGAGTAGTATTTGTTATGCTAAGCCCTATCAACCTTATATTCCTTATGGCACAAACGACCTCGATGCGGTGGTCAATGCAAATGTAATTACCTATTTACAAAAAAATGGAACCCTATCAAGTAGCATAGGTAAAGAAGGGGCGCACCGATTCATAGAACATCAAGCTCGGTATAAGCGTTGGCGGAGAGCGGCGCACTACTATCCTAATCGCTATCATTTTCATTATGCTGTTTCGCGGGCTTTGGTTGCAGGGGATACCGCCCTTAAGAATACCGCTCATCTCATGCTTCAACATCTGCTAAAGTCGCAGCAAAAAAATGGAAGCTACCTAAGTCGGAGGAAAGTAAATCACCGCGATAAAATTCAATCTACGGTCTATGCCCTTTTGAGTTTGCTTAATTTCAAATCAGCTGGGCTAGAGGTGGCTCCTGACTATATTGATCAATCAATTGCTTTTTTGTTGAGTCAGCGGCAGTTTGGACAAAATCATATTTACTGGAAAGGAGGGGTGTTTTTTTCGGGAGGTACAGTGGTAAGAAATGCCCTCTATTTTACTTCCGAAGCTTACACTACGGCCCTTGTAGCGCAAGCATTGCAGAAATATTCTTTACTTCAAGCCGTATCGCCGATTAGCGCGGTTGATGGGCGCTAATTGAAGGAGCTGCAATCGTGATATGAAGTAAAGTTTGCGCACTTCCTATGGCGAGCGCAGTGTTGGGAGAGGTAAAAATAGCTTCGTAAATACTAAATTCGTCGTTGAGCTTGACCCCAAATGTTTTGAATGTATCGGTTTTATGGCTCAGTATTACGTGACCATTGCAAGCCGTATAAAGATCATATTGCTCATTTGAAACCCGTCCCCATACCAAGCCTGATTGTGGGATGATGTGCTTTTTGGTGTTGTAGTGGATTCTGCCTTTTTTGCCAATCCATCCACCCATAGCGACAAAATCATTCTCATTATCAAATTGTATTTCGTGAAAAATACTGTTACCAATTTTTTGCTTACGCTTCCATTTTTCATCTTCAAAAGCGTATAAATGAGTTCGATTGGGAGTATACATGAGGGCATACACCTTTTGATTATGGGGGTTGAATTTGACACACCATACCATTTTAAAGGCATTACTGTATACTTTTTGCCAAGTTTTGCCACGGTCGATTGTCTTTAAAATAAACCCTAGCGGAATCGTTTTTTGGGAATGAGCAATGGCCGAATTGCCTCCGCATACAAAGGCCGTTGAATCATTGACAACTGCCATATTGTAAAAACAAGCCTTCTCATAGCCTTTTACCTTGATTACTTCCCAGTGCTTTGAAGAGAGGTTGTGTTTATAAATGATTCCTTTGTCGGCGCAAGCGATTAAGTTTTGCTCGTCGAATCGATCTATTTTGTAAATGTCGACGAATTGATTGGGATAGGAAATATCAGAGAGATTCCCTAGTGCATCACTAGATTTTAAGGTGCCATATTTGCCCCCAATCCAGTACTGATTGCCCACCGGCATGATGTCATAATAAGAGGAATCCTTAAACGTTTTTCCTTGTTGGAGTACTTTGATGTGTACTTCTTGGGAAAAAGACGCTAAGGAGACGAAAACAAAAATACAAACAAGCGTTATTTTGGCTGTAAAGTTCAACTATATGAGTTTTTCTAAGGTTTCGGTTGAGGTACTTATCTGCAAAAATAGTCAAGCAGCTTTTTTTTACAAACTCTATATATGACAACTGAGGAAGGTTTTACCACTATTGCCCCATAAAAATAGACTTACGGCACAATTTTCTCTATTTAATTCGATTAGGGTTTTCGCTTACGAAGGCACTCCATCCTCCTTTTTTAGCTCCTTTTTTCTTAGCCGCTGCCGACGGGAGCGAATTGGCATGATAATGATGACAAATGGCAATAGCCACGGCATCAGTAGCATCGAGGTATTCGGGTTGAAGCTCAAGTTTAAGAATACTTTGAAGCATAAAAGCTACTTGTTCTTTGGAAGCATTTCCGTTGCCAGTCACCGACATTTTGACTGTTTTGGGGGAGTATTCCACAATCGGGATGCTGCGATTGAGAGCTGCGGCCATAGCTACTCCTTGTGCTCTTCCTAATTTGAGCATTGACTGAGGGTTTTTTCCGTAAAAAGGATCTTCAATCGCCATTTCATCGGGCAAAAACTCTTCGATAAGTTGGGTGATTCTGTCAAAGATTTTCTTCAGTTTCAATTCATGACTACTATATTTGTCGAGTTTTAGTACACCGTATTGGAGCAATTCGATGCGCGGTCCCACAACACGGATGACTCCGTAGCCTGCAATACGGGTGCCTGGGTCAACACCTAAGATAATTTTTTCGGTCGGTAGATTAGACATTTCTTTTTGCATGATGCAAAGTAACACCCCTTCGCGGTATTCTTGGATTATTTCTCTCAAAAAAATGGCTTGGGTGTTTAAATGGGGGCTTTTGGTGGCGATGTTGGGGTATTTGTATATGACAATCCAACAAAAAGGCCAAAGCTTACAAGATGTGTATTGGCAGCTTCGCCAAAACCTAAATCGAGAACACTGGGTAGAATTAGTAATAGTGGGCTTGTTGACTCCCGTCAATTGGGCATGTGAGAGTAGAAAATGGCAGTTATTGGCGCAAAAAGTAGAAAAAATCAATTTTTTTGAATCATTTAAGGGCGTATTGGCTGGACTAGCTTTGGGGTTTTTACTTCCAAACAACGTAGGAGATGCGGCGGGCAGAGTACTTTCGCTTCAAAGCCACCAACGGCTTTCGGGAGTGGGGGCTGCATTGTTGGCAAATGGGCTTCAATTTTACGTATCACTGATATTCGGAACGCTCGGCGTAGGGTACTTGATAGTATACGTATCGGCTTTTCAAAACAGTGCGGCTTGGCTACTTTTAGGAGTATTGGTGTCGACAATCGTGGCAGGGATTTGGCTGATTATCAAACGGAAAGAGGCGACGTTTTATCTCGAAAAATTTCGGTGGTTTCGGTGGATAGCACCTTATGTAGAGATTATCTCACAGTATAGTATTGGCGAAATCGGGGCAGCTTGGCGCTGGGCGGTAGGTAGGTATGGGGTATTTACGCTCCAATTTTTCTTATTGCTTCAGGTTTTCAAAGTTACATTGCCTTTAGGAGCGGCTATATCAAATATTTTTTTGGTGTTTTTTGCAAAAACGCTGATTCCTGCTCTCAATTTTCTAGGTGATTTGGGGATTAGGGAGGCTTCTTCTTTGTATTTTTTTAGTTTTTATGAGGTAGTTCCTAGTCAAATTGTAGCGGTGACATTGACGCTGTGGTTTGTTAATATCCTCCTGCCAGTATTGCTGGGTGTAGTATGGGTGATGAAATTGAAATGGTGGGGCAATGATTTCAAACCATAATTGTAAAAAGATATGATAATTGTCGGGGGAGTGGCGGTGTTGATGTATGCGGCGGCCTGTATATGGCTTTGCATGATGTGGAATCGTATCAGGTTACAGCTATCACCCAAAGAAAATAGTTTACCTCTGGATTTTAGATTGTCGGTTATTATTCCAGTTCGCAACGAAGCGGCCAACATACACGTATTATTAAGTGATTTACAAGGGCAATACTTGCCAAAAAAATATTTTGAGGTCATCGTTGTAGATGATGCTTCTACGGATCGTACTGCCGACATTGTGGAAGATTTTGCGGCAAAAAATGACTTGGATTTAAAATTGATTAAGCTTATAGATAAGCCTGTGAACGCGCCTAAAAAAAGAGCAATAACGGAAGGCTTGGCGATAGCAACGGGGCAGCTTATTGTCACCACTGACGGAGATTGTAGGGTAGGAGAGCGGTGGCTGGAGGTATATGCTCAGACTTATATCCAGACAAAGGCACATTTTATCAGTGGGCCGGTGACATTTGTAGACGAAAAAAATAGCTTTCATGTGTTTCAGACCATCGAATTTTCGAGTCTGATAGGGACAGGGGCATGTTTGCTTGAAGCGGGCTATCCTACGATGTGTAATGGGGCAAATCTGGCCTATGAAAAAAAAGCCTTTGAAACTGTGGGAGGGTACAGCGGTGTAGACCAAATTGCGTCAGGAGATGACGAGTTTTTGTTACAAAAAATCAATCAATTTTATGGTGGAGGCGTCTATTTCCTTAAAAATCAAGCGGCAATTGTGCGAACCCAACCCCAAGAAAGCTGGAAAGCTTTTTATCAACAACGTATCCGCTGGGGTAGCAAATGGGCCGTTAATAAAAGAGTCGCTACCATGGTAGTGGCCATTTTTGTATTTTTAGTAAATACTTTTACATTA
>VFQQ010001180.1_pt1 | contig 39144 bp, 71 predicted proteins | sample 3512341 | NCBI WGS metagenome assembly VFQQ01 (sample SAMN10412373, study PRJNA504923) | tailings metagenome | isolation source: Relicate 2 Philex TSF1 revegetated site | place: Philippines: Tuba, Benguet | collected 2017-08-29 | reverse complement strand
AGCGGAGGGTCCAGACCACATCCTCTGCATCCAAGTATTTAGAATCAGGCCAGCCGAATCCAGGGTGCCATCTGGGTCACCTGGCAAGGCGCTGCAGTTTGACATGTTTTATTCGGTGCTTGCCTGCGCAGGTGTCACCAGCGAGCCAAGCTTCGCCGTCATTGTGCCCGCCAACGACATCGCCACAGCACCAGATGGTGCCACCACCGTCACGCTGCACGTCACCCTGCCCTCCAGCAACATTGGTGCGCACACACGGCATCCAGAGCTGTGAACAACAGTGCATGCCGGCCGCGCCACAATGGCACCATCGCCCCACCGTGCATCTTAGCACAGATCAGTGCACCGAAATGTTGCCTGCGTGGTCCCTCACCAGGTTTAGTTCCCCTCCCCACAGGCACAAACCAGCCAACGCTGCAGCTGCGCATGGACACTGTAGAGCCCACGGCGGCCACAGGCGTCATTTGGGCTAATGTTGCAGCCACCTGCAATGGCGACCCAGCTGGCCCATGCATCGCCGGCGGCGACGGCACCAGCGGCTCCCCACAGCAAGTCAAGGTCAAGCTGACCGCCGCCCCCCGCCGCGTCAAGTTTGTGTGAGTGGATGAAGTGGGTGTTGGTGTTGCCCATTAGGCTTGGCAATCGTTCTCAGTATTATGCTTCCACAGGTGACTTGGAGGAGCCAGTAACCCCTAGAGTACGCAGTTCCCTGAATCCAGCCCCTCGGCTTAGATCACCTGCCGTCTGCCGCGCTTGCGTCCTCTCAGGGCCCGCACCTTCAACGACAACGGCGCCGGCGCCGAGTCCTCCCCCAGTACCATCATCTCTGTGGGCCGCCCGATCGCACCAGACGTGACTGCCACCGGCAGCGCCAGCGGAGTGGAGGTCAGCTTCACGCCCGATGCAGCTTCACTGCTCACCACCGACTCCTTCCGCTACTGGGCGGTGGGCTCTGATGGCACCACCCAGCGTCTCGCAGAGGCAGCCGTGGGGGCAGTGACCGTCGGCGAAGGTGCGAGCATTGGGCTGGCTGAGCAGCCCATGGCGTGGGTGGCGTGCCCTGCTCTGTCGCAATTGTCACATAGGGAGCAGAAGCAGGACAGGGGTGGCAGTGCGCTCACACTGATACAGCGTCAACCCAGCAAGTGAGGCCCGTGCAATGCGCCCCTCCCTCTGCAGACGGCGAGCGCACGTTCAGCGTGCCGCAGTCGTCCTTCGCTGGCACCTACTTTGTGATCTTGAAAATGGTGGCAGTCAATGCCAATGGAGTGCGCAGCGCTGAAGCCACGGCATCCACAGTCACTGTGGGCCCTGTCAAAAAGCCCACTGAGGTGACGGCAACACCTGCCGTGACCAGCGGCTCCGCAACAGTGGCGGTGGAATGGGCGCCTGGAGATGCCACCGCAACAAAGTGAGCGGGGTGTGGCTCAGCAGGCGCTGGCTGCTTTCCTGCGGGCTTGCAGCACACGGATTACCAGCTGCGGATCGGGCCTTCCTAAGGGTCAAGCACACCCGGCCGCTGACCGCTGCCCGTGCTTTCTGTTCCCTGTCTTCTCAGCTACGTGATCAAGGCTTACTCCGAGAAGGACGCGGTGATGACCTTCGGCACCGATGGCCTAGCTGTGAATGGTCTCAAGCTGCGGAAAGAACTGAGCGTGGGAGGCGGCGTGGGCCAGCTGCCGCCCGGCCTCTGGACCTTTGCCGTGGTGGCGGAGAACGCCAACAGCCAGGTGGGGAGCTTGCCCTGGGGCACAGCATACAATTTTGGGTGGGCGGGGTGTGCATGCTGGCCCAGGGCAAGGTTTCTGCTTCTCCACGTTGTTACGGAGCCGCACTTGCTGCGCGGCAGCAAAGCAGCGGTGCGTGCATGTACCCACAGCGCACAAACCGCACGCTGCATGCTGTGCCGATCTCCCGCAGGCCATGTCGGGCCAAACCGCCGCCGTGCCGGCGGGCGTGCCCGGCGCGCCCGTGGTCATGGCGGTGGACCCCGTGTCCAACAGCAACAGCGCACAAATCACCTTCACCCTGGCCGGAGACAACCTGGCGGAGCAAGTCCGGGCCTCGTACGCGCCCGCCACGGCAGGGACCTGGACCTTGCTGCTGCCTGCTGTCGCCATCCCTGAGACCAAACAGATCACACTCACCAGCCTGCCCACCGGCATCTGGCGCTTCCGACTGGAGGCGGGTGAGTGGCCTACTGCTGGCCAGATGCTTGAGCACCGCGGTGTGGATGGCTGTGCAGCATTGTAATGCAGCGGCAAGCAGATGTCCTGTCCCTGTCCTGGGGTGCACCGAATGCCTGCCCTGCATGTCAGATCTGCGCCTACATTTTTGCGCCCGTGTGATTGCTCCCGTCTCTCCCAACCTGGTCTCCGCCAGGCAACACCGTCACTGGCGCTTGGAGCACTGCCAGCAACGTGTGGCCCGCCGTCACGATCGGCCTGCCCGGCAAGCCTACCATCATCAGCGCCGCCGGCTCCAAGGACACCATCACTCTGGTGGTGGAGCAGGCGGCGGACGCCACCGCCACCTCTTTTGAGCTGGCAGTGTTCGATGCCAGTGGCGCTGCCGTGTCGCCCACTTACACAGCGCCGCTGCTGTCAGTTGGTAGCCGCAGCAACGGCCGGCAGACCGTGGTGTTTGGCACTGACTCCAGCAAGCTGGGCGGCACCTACCGCTTCAAGGTGGGCAGTGGCGCAGCCAGGGCAGCCGGGTGCAGGGGCTGTAGTACTGTTCTACAGAGCTGTTTGGGGCAGCCCTGAGAGCCTTGCAGCAATCTGCAGACACCACACCCTACACACCATAACCTGGCCTGCTGCCATTGCCCTTTCAGGTGATCGCCGTCAACTCGGTGGGCAAAAGCACGGCCTCCGAGATGACCGACACTCCTGTGGCAGCCTACCAACCCACCGCTCCCACGGGCCTGTCTGCCGCCGGCGGCGCCGCCATGGCGACCCTCACGTTTGAGCCGGCATCGGGCGCAGTCTCCTATGAGGCTGCCATCGTGGCCGCCACCGGCGACTGGCGCATCCCTACCGATGCACTGCTGCCCTATGCACCTGCCAGCGTGCAGCAGGTCGAGAGCAGCACCAAGCTCACTTTTGGCGTGCCGCTGTCCGCATTTGCGTACCGGGACGGCCAGTACAAGTTCCAAGTGCGGGCCGTGGACGCCAATGGCGTGCGCGGCGACTGGAGCACCGCATCCAGCGCCGTCACCGTGGGTGAGTGCTATGCTGCCGGTCTGACTGCTTGCTTATGTTGAACCTTGGAGGTATTCGCCTTAAATGAGGGAACACCGGCTTTCAAAGCAGTGGACCAAAGCGCATTCGACCAAGCCTCACTCTCCCACTCCTGCCTCCCGCCGCAGGCGCGCCGGACGCACCCATGGGACTGGCGGCAACGGCAGAACGGGTTGACCCGAACACTGTGGATCTCAGCTTTGTACCAGCCTGGCTGGCGGAGGCAGGCTATGAAATCGAGGTGCTGGACAAAGAAGGAAAGGTTGTCTTGGACACCCTCACAGTCTCAGCCAGCTCCTGCACTGCCAAGCCGGCCGCCCCGCAGTAGCTTCCTTGCAGGGCGTGCTTTGTTTTGTTTTGCTGAGCGTTTGCTGCACGTACGCCATTGTTTTTCAACAGCCATGCCATCCGGGCCCCATACGCACCACAGCCCTGCACCACCCTTTTGGCAGCCATCGCGCCATCCCACCTGCATAACGGTGCATCCTCACGTCTCTTTTTCTGGCCTTTCAAAACCGCCCCCGGTCGCGTCCTGATCGAATGCGTTTGTTTGTTTTGTTCCTTGTGAAGCGCTGGCAACATAGAGCATGGGTTGCAGGACAGTCGGTGGCAAGCAGTACACGAAAGCAGCCTTGCATGCACTACACCAGAGGGGGCGTGCTCGTGTCAACGAGCAAGTTTGCGAAAGCAAGCGGCTTGCTTCACATGAAGCTTGCATTCAGGCATTCATCAACGTGTGCATTCAGCTCGGCATTGCTCATCGCCCCGCTGTCCCACCGCCGCCCACACACGGGGCATTGCAGGCAGGCCCCCTCGCGGCGCCTGTCAGTTCCGCCAGCTGCGCCAGCTGCTACTGGCCGCCCGCTGCCATTTCCCTGTGACTGCCTGGGACCCGTCGACGGCCGCACTCTATTGGCATCAGAAGGGCTGTCCAGCAGATCGACCACGTCCTGAGACTGCTGGCCATCTGCCTGGCCCTGCTGCTGCGCTTCCTGCCGAAGCTGCACCAGCTGCTCCCGCTGCTGCGACGCTGGCAAAACCTGCCCGCCATGCCCTCCTGGTTCCGGCCCGCGCTGCTGCTGCTGCTGCTGCTGCTTCCGCTGCTGCTGCTGCTGCTGCTGCTTCCGCTGCTGCTGCTGCTGCTGGTGCTGCTGCCGCTGCTGGCTGGATGGTGAAGACGAACCCAACTGTGCAGGTTTCCCAGAAATGCCTGCCAGGCGACTCATGGCCGCCTCAGCCAGCAGGCGGCGCCGCTCCTCCACAGAAGGCTCTGGCCGCTCAGCACCCTGCTGCTGCTGCGCCTGCTGCGCGCGCTGCTGCGCCTGGTGTGCAGCCTCCGGCTGCCCTTGCTGCCTGCTTCCGCTGGCTGCTGATGCTGCTGACGCTGCAGCAGCAGCACCAGGCACCGCTTGAAGCGCGGGGAGCACTGCCACGCTTCCTTGGCCTGCCGCTGCTGCTGCTGCCGCCGCTGAGTCTAGCTGCCCTACACTGCGGCCGGCACCGACAAACTCGATGATGGACCGGGTGCCAGCAGCCGCAGAGGCGGGCAGCCCGCGGCCGCCTTTCCGCGGCCGCTTGGCCGGCAGCGGCGCTCCATCGCGCCTTGCACTAGCACTCCCGCCTCCAGCGCTGCCCCTGCCGCGCCCCGCATTGCTGGCACTGCTGCTGTTGTTGTTGTCTGCCGTCGAGCTGCTGCCACCTGCAGCCACGGTAGGAAGTGCATGGCAAGGGGCAGGCGAATGTGAGCAGAACTGAATGCGTTTCCACAAACAGGCCAGATGCACATGACGCCAATGGCAAGGCTGCGGCATGCCCTGAGCATCGCGTGGCATCAACAGCGCACAAACGGACGCACCTTGCTTCTTGCCCTTTGGCGTGTAGCCCTCCGGCTCCTTGATCTTGATCCCTGCGGCAGGACAGGGTCAGAGCAGCGGCTGAGGCATGTGGCATGGCGCGGCCACGGCGGCGGTGGGGAACGCATCTGAGCGCCGCTCGCCACACGACCAAGTTGGTCCCTTGCAGTGCTTCTGACACATGCTGAAGACAACAGGGGGCTTGCAGTGCGGGCATCGCTCCCAGCTCACATGCCCAAACCACTCGACAGGCAGCAGGTGCACTCACACGTGCCGCCGCAGTGCTTCTGGTGCATGTGGAAGCGGCAGTAAGGGTCTCGGCAGTCGGCGCCGCGGCCCATGCGCCCCCTGCAGCAAGCGGATGCAGAGTCAAGGGGCGAACCGTGAGGGCTCCAAAACGGTGCTTGCTATGCTGAAACTGCATGTTCCTGAAGCTGTATATGTGTTGCCTTTGCTTGCCTCACAAGCGGGTGCATCACCTGCAGTCTGCCTCCTGCGGCGGCCGGTTCATGGCCCGCTTCACCAGGTTGCCGCACCGCTCGCTGCAACGGCAGGGGAGGGGACGGCGGCGCAGATTGGGCGATCAATCATGGCAACTACAGTGGCGAACGATGTGGCCGACCGCCACAGCGGCAGCAGTGGCATGGCAAGCTGTGTGCGTGGCAGCCGCCACTGCTGTGTACGCACCAGGGCAGCTGCGCGCAGCTGGTTGCATTGATCAAGCAACGAACGGCACTCACCACTGCCAGTGGTGCTGCTGGTAGTGCTCTACCTCAGCCACCATTGTGTGGGTTGTGCTCACAAAGCTGAGAATGGAAAAGGGGCACCAAAGAGCTGGGCAGACAATGTTATCAAGCACGTAGGGCAGAGAGCCGCGAAACACACCACAGGCAGGTCCAGGCAAGCCACTGCTGTCCAAGCAATGCACAATAAACAAATCGCATGACCGCACAGCCAGCACAGGCAGCCGTGCGCTCCCAAGCCCTTGCAGTATGCAGGCGGCAACACTAATGGCTCACTCACTAGCCGCCGAGTGGGCGCTGGGGGTCGGGCACACGGGAGGTGTTGATGCGGTTGATGATGCCCTTGAAGATCGTGCCTACAGCGGGAGATTTGGGAGATGTAGAAGTGCAGTGAAGCTGACTGCTGCACAGCCAGGCGGAATGGCATTCCCCTGCACGCTTGCAATAAAGCCTATGCGCTGCTTGCTGCTCCTAACAAGGCAGGGCAACAGCAGCTTGCACTCACCATGCCCGCCGCGATCGTCATCTCGGATGCCTGCAAAGCATGATACAGAACGAAAGTGGATGGCCGCCCTGGGCGCAGCTGCCGAGCTGGGTGGCAACGGCAGGGCAGCTCGAAGTGCAGGCCCAAAACGGCATGCAGCTGCTGCATGTGGTGCCACTACATGCAAAGGATGCAAACGAGCACCACATCTTAGGCGCCGGTTGCAGGTACCTTGCAGCATCATGTACTGCAAAAAGGAGGGAAGCGCGGAGGGCACCAGAGTCGATCAACTGCATGGGTCAAGCAGCAGAGCTCCTGCTGCAACCAATGGGGCGGCCTGCCCTGTACTGGACTGCTGCGCCACAGCATCTGTATTGAGCTCCGGCTCACCGCATGTGTCATCTCGTGCAGCAGCGTCTCCTTCAAGTCCCGCGTGGGCCGCAGCTGCAGGAGCGTGGATTGCAGCAGCGCACGTGCCGCAGTTGTTTAGAGCCACGCCCCCACCTTCCTGGCACACAACCACTTGGTCATGGGAGGGAGCATCGCAAGCACACACGGTTGAAACCGAGCATTGTGCAGCCGGGCGGCCGGGCATGGCACCTGGAGCAGCGGCTTGGACAGCTTGATGCGGCAGCCGCCCGCGCCTCCGCCCAGCAGCTCGCAGGTGCCGCCGCAGCGCGTCATGCGGGCGCTGGACCACTCGACTGCAAAAGAAACAAAGGAAAGCAGTGCTTGAGTGGCGGGTGCAAGCACCTCCACTGCACAACAGAACCAGCAACCACCATGCCTCCCCAGCCCACCCAACCACTCACCCGAGCAGGCGCCCAGCTTGGACTCGAAGTACAGCTCGTTGTAGTGCACAAACAGCGCATGTATGTCAGGAGCCGGCTCCAGCAGTTCCAGCTCCTCTTCTGTGAGTGGAAGCTCCATGGCTGCTTGGGCTGGGCTGCAGCCGCAGGCGTGGCTAGGCGCCTGGTGGGAGCACCGAGCGGGCGCGCCGCCGCCACCGCTGCCGCGGCGCCCAGGGGCCGCCTGGCGGGCTGCTGTCCGATGTAGCCAGTTGAGAACCCGCTGCCAGTAGGTTTGTCGTGGCTGGCAGGCCGAACAGACGCCTCAGGAGCGCGAGCGGAATGGGCCTGGGCGCTGAGCTGCTTGGGGGCAACTGTGGGTTTCCGTGGTGCTTACTTGTACGTTCCGCAAGGCACACACCGGTACCTGAGCCCGTTTGTTGGCCGTTTAGGCGTTCTGGCGTGGCGTGCATGCTGCGCCCTTCTCCCACCGCCTGCAGCGCCTGCAGCACGGAGCGATCACAACTGCATGCACGCTGATCACGCTGGGCAAGGCCCCCAACCACTCCCCGACAGCCAGCTGCCTCGCCTTATTTGCGCGCCTCTCGTCGATCTAGGCACTTCGAAGCTAGCAGCGGGCGGCGATCATGCTGCCCGTCAGCACGGCGGCGCCCGGGGCGCCCAGCAAGCAGCGGCGGTCGCTCCGGCACTCTCTGCTCGCCATGTACCTTCGGCGGCTGCTGAAACCGACGCAGATGGACTTCCAGTGAGATTTGGGACCCGGCCGCCGTGCATCTGCTGCTCTCAGTTGCTGCCGCCGCCTGCCGCCGCCGCCGCCGCCGCCCGTTGCCTCCAGCCAGCGCTGCCGCCTCGTCCCTGCCCGGCCCAGGTTCTGCTTGTGGATGATGCGGCAGCTGGTCACGTCGCCCAAGACGGTGTACCGCCACACGTCTTACCATAAGCAGACCAAGAACCACTGGGCGCGGGACGACCCCGCCTTTGTGGTCGTCTGCTGCGCGCTGGTGGCCGCCACAGCCGTCGCCTACTGCCTTGCGTGAGTGCGGAAATGTTGCCTGCTGTGGGACCGTGCCACTTTCAGGCAGGCGCATGGCTGCAGCGGTGACCAGCCCAGCAGCGGTTTAGCTGCATGCAGCCTGCCCAGCCTGCCGGCCCAACCGACCGCAACCGACCCGCTGCCGCCCGTCCCCACCGCCGCCCTTCTTGTTGCCTGCCCGCCCCTCAGGTTTGGCCACGGCTTTGGCCGCTCGCTGCTGACCATCCTGTCGGTGGTGGCAATAGACTTCTTGGCAGTGGGGGCAGGCATTGCAACAGCGGGGTGGGCCGTGTCCAACCGCTTCCTGCGGCGCAAGAGCCAGCACAGCCATGCGGTGGAGCAGAGCGTGGAGTGGTGAGGCCAAACGTACCCTTGCTGCCTTCGGATTGTACTGCCTTTTGCTGACGTGCACTACGGTTTGCATCGCCGCTACTGTCTGCATGCACCTGCACCTGCCCAGGGCTTGCCATTATGCCGCACAGCAAATGCTCGCCTTGTTGCCGCTGCACTGCCGCCGCGCGCCCAGCTCTGGCGTTCTTTCAACCCCTCCCATCCCCTGTTGCATGCCTGCAGGATGTACGCGTGGGACATCCACTGCAACGCCTTCTTCCCCATGTTCCTGCTGCTGGGCGTGCTGCAGCTCGCGCTCTGCCCGCTGCTGCTCATGCAGCGCTTCGTGGCGCGGCTCCTCTCGGCAGGTGTGTGCCGGCCAGCTCAGCTGCAAAGACGTGTTGCTACACATTGGGCCAGCATCAAGCGCACGCGTTGCCAGCTGTTGCCTGCCTTGCAGCGGCCTGCCCTCTGGGCGATGCCCACAGGCTTCCACCCCCACAACCCCGTGCCCTGCTCTGCGCAGCACTCTGGGCGGTGGGCACATCGTATTACTTTTACATCACTTTCCTGGGCTACTCGGCGCTGCCGTTCCTGGAGAAGACAGAGGTGGGTGGGGGGAAGCAGAGCAGGGCAGCCTGTTGCTGACGTGTGAAGCACGCTGTGCCGGTGACGCACGTGTGTAGACAGGCTGGCGCAGCGCACATCTAAGCCGTGCCAATCGTTGTGGGCACACTCACATGCCCTGGCTGGTTGGCACACAGTGTGGGTGCCTGCGGCCGGCTGTACCTGCTGCTGCTGTCCCCTGCGCCGGCCAACCGCCCTTCCTCGCCTCACCCTGCAACCCCTGCCACTCGCACGCAGGTCTTCCTCTATCCGATCGGCGGCGTGGTGGCCATCCTGCCGCTGTCAATACTGCTGGGGCTCAGCCCCACCAACCTGATGCTCAAGTGGTACTTCCCAGGGCGGTAGCAGCTGGCTGACGGCAGCACCCTGGCAGACCCTGCCTGTAACACTAGAACGGTAGTCGAGCCAGGCCGCCTGGCACTTGAAAGTTTCAGGGCAGCTGTGCAGCCGCTGTTGATAAAGTCAGGCAGCGTTGGCATAGGTGTGGTGGCAGGAGGAGAGGCGACGCTGTGCAACCCCTGCGCCCGCCGTCGAGCACGGCGGGCGCCAGGCGGGCGGCGCTGGGAAGGTGGCCTTTCACCCTGCACGGCCGCCTCGCATGCACTTGCTCCAGCCCCAGCAACCCACCGATCGACTGCCAGGCCTCACCGGGCCCACAGCTAGCTTCGAGCACCCACTCGCCGCTCCTGCGCGGCCAATTGCCCCGGCAGACACACGCTGCGTCCCCCTTGCATGCATACCGGCTGCAGCCAGCAGCAGAAGCTTAGAACTACGCAACATAGCTCGCGGCGGCGACTGCGCGTTAAAGGAAGCTAAGGCGGCACCATGACGAGCATCAACATCGGTGAGAAGGGCTGTGCAGCGCCCGGGAGCGGCAGCAAGCGGCCGCCAGCTCGCTTTTGCTTTGGCGGCGGCCACCTAGCCCTCCCCCGGCTACAGCCGCCCGCGCATTGCGTGCGGCACTGCACGAGATCGTGGCTGGAGGCGCCAAAGGGCGCGGGGTGGAAGCTCACGCCGCCGCTGCCCAGCCGCCGCCGCTCAGCCGCTGCCGCCGCCAGCTGACCCACGTGCCCCTCGCTCCACCTGCAGGCGGCGAGAACGCCGGCGATGCGTTCTACCGCTACAAGGCAAGTTGACACTGCCGTTCTGTGTGATGGTGACCTACACTTGCTGGCTGCAGCCTGTGCGGGCGGGGCACCTCCCAGTGCTGCCCTCACCCTCCTCTCCCTCTGGCCGCCTCCCTCTGCAGATGCCCAAGCTGCAGGCTAGGGTGAGCTTCCAGCTCTCATGCTGGAAACCTGGAGGAATGCAGCTCTGGACGCAGCCGCTGCCGGCTCAGCCTGCTGCTGCGCCAGGCGGCGTGCGACAGCGGGCAGCACAGCAGGCCTGGTTGCTACCTGCCTGGGCTGGCTGCCGCGGTGGTGCTGTGTGTGGTACTGTAGCCCTGCTCTGCTGTATGCTGCTGCTGCTGCTGCCGCCACCCACGCTGCTCATGCTTTGTGTACTCACCCAACAGATTGAGGGGCGCGGCAACGGCATCAAGACCAATGTGGTGAACAATGCGGAGATCGCAAAGGCGCTCGAGCGCCCGCCCGACTGTGAGTTGCCTGGTGCTGCCGTTATCTGCGGTTGTGTGCAAGCTGGCTGGTTGTGCGCAGGGTGTCGGCCTCTTGTGTGGATGCCACCACGGCGATCGCTGTGAGAAGCCCGTGCTCGGTCGCTGGGCCTGCCCACTTTGAATGGACATTTCCCAGCGAGCATGCCCGCTCACCATGCCCTCTTGCTCACCCCTTACAGACTGCCTCAAGTACTACGGCTACGAGCTGGGCGCCCTGACCAACTACGACAAGAAGAGCGGTGAGCATTTGTTTGTGAGCATTGGCATGTTTGTGCAGCACTGGGTCTGTGCAGTGCACCGGAAGAACAACAGGCCGTTAGCAGGCGGGTGCAGTGCTGTCGGCCGACCAGCGCCAATGTTGCCGCCCCGCGCCCGCAGGCAACTCGATTGTCAACGGCGCGCACGATGCCTCCCGCCTGTCGGAGCTGCTGGAGGGGTTCATCAAGAAGTGAGCGGCCCTGTTGCAGTGTTCTTTTCTCCAGTGTTTATATGGCGGCCGGGCGCTTCGACGCCTGCCAGGCTGACCAGCCGCAAGCCCTCATCTCTGCGGTGCCTGTGCCTGGTGTTGTTTATATGCCCGCAGGTTTGTGCAGAGCAGCTCGTGCGGCAACCCCACACTCCTGCTCTGCCTGTCAGGGTGGCACACCCCCCTGCCCTGCTTGCTTCCACCGCTGCCCCGCAGGTTTGTGCAGTGCTACTCGTGCGGCAACCCCGAGACGGTGATCAAGATCCGCAAGCGCTCCGAGACCATCGAGCTCAAGTGCAAGGCCTGCGGCTTTGTGAGGTGCGCAGGAGATCGGTGGTAATGCTGTGGGACCTGCAATGATGCAGGCCCGCCGCAGGGCGGGCAGTTTGTTTATTTTTTGCGTGGTTGCAGATGCTGCCGCTGCCTGTCCACATGCCCCGCCAAAACTGCTGCCGTGTTCCTTCACATGCTCTCTGCCTGCCACGCCCTCTCCATGCCGTCCGTGTGCCTGAACCGCCCTCCGTGCAGCGAGGTGTCGGCCAAGGAGAAGCTGGTGGGCTACATCATCAAGAACCCGCCCGAGGAGAAGCTGAGCAAGGCGGAGAAGAAGTGAGCGCGGCCTGTGGGCAGCTTGTTTGTTGCTTGGGTTAGGATTCGGATCTAGGTGGGGTGTAATGGAGCAAGAGGGAAGCCGAGACGTGAGCGGGGGTGTGGTTGAGGCACGAAGAAGGCCGAGAAGGAGCGGCTGGCATGCGCCTTGGCCCCTTGCATTTGCGACTTACTACCCTTTGCTCACTGCCCTGGTCTTCCCTTTGTTTATCGCAGGGTGAAGAAGGCTGAGAAGGAGCGGCTGAAGGAGCTGGAGGAGCTGGAGAAGAAGGAGCGCAAGGAGAAGAAGAAGAAGGAGAAGGAGAAGAAGTGAGCCCGCAGTTTCGGGCGTGTTGCTGTGTGCCACTTGCATGTGGCTGCATGCTGCGGGCGGGCTCCACTGAGGCACGAGTGGGTGGGCAGCAGGGCAGTGATTGGCTCTTCGTCAGACACGAGCTCTGTCGGGCACTGCTCATTTGCAGGAAGCGGGAGGAGGAGGAGGGCGCCGCCAACGGCGACAAGGGCGCCGAGTCGCCCAGCGCTGCTGATGAGGAGGAGGAAGAGGAGGAGGAGGACGACGATGATGTGGTGTGGCTGGCAGACACCTCCGGTGGGTGCTCTTGTGCTGCAATCTGCCTAGTGCAACAGAACAGCGGGGCCGCTTGTGGCTCAGAGGCGATGCCAATACGTGCGGGGACGCAGCTGTCTGTGTCAGCTGCCGTCCCCTTGTCTTCCTGCCCCACATCCTCTCTCTGCTCACCACAAGTTTGTGCTCCACCTTGCTGGTCCTCCCACCACCCCTTCCCCCTCCCTGCAGAGGAGGCGATGCGCGCACGTGCCGCGGAGCAGCTGTCTGCCGCCACCGCCGCCATGGTGACCCAGGTGCGGGCCCAAAGCGCTGCTGCTGTTGTGGTGCCTGGCCTGTCGCTCCTGGGGTGTGTGCCAAGCATGTGTGTGCCTGTGAAATCGCAGCACGAGGCACCACGCTTCATGCCTGTTATGTGCGCGCTTCTCCTGAACTCGGCTGATATCTCAATTCCCACGCCCTCTGCAGGGCAACATTGAGGCGGAGGCAGAGAAGGCGCGCCAAAAGGCGGAGAAGGAGGCGGCCGAGGCGGCGGAGCGCGAGCGGCAGCAGGTGCGGCAGCCTCTGAGTTGGAGGTCGCTGACTGGCGATTTAGTGGGAGCGACCGCTGGGTGCAATGCTTGCAGGTGCCACCATGGCCTGACTGTGCCGGCTGCATCATTTCACACGGCGTTTACTGCATCATTTCAACCCTGTGTGCAGGCTGAGAAGGCGGACCAGCTGGCTCCCGAAGCCACCATGTGTCTGCTCACCTGTGCCTGCTGCACTATCTGAAATGCTGCCAACACAAATGTTCTTGTCTGCAGGCGGAGGAGGCGGAGCGGCTGGCTGCGGAGGCTGCCGAGAAGCTGGCGCTGGAGCAGGCGGCCACCGACCCCAACGTGTGGGCCATCCGCGCCATGATCAACGGTGCGCCTGGGTTTTGAGAAGCAGGGGCACTGCTTTTGTGAGAGTAGGTGCACTGCACGTGTAGATGCGTGCGGCAGCCACCGACTGAACTTGTTGGCCCACCCCTTGTGCGTCTCGCCCTGCTGTACTTATTTTTGCTGCCTCTCGGGCCCCACCCATCATCTACCTGCAGACGGCAGGAGCTCCAAGTCGGTGGCCGAGGCGCTGGGCGAGCTGTCGGTCAAGGGCCCCGCCGCCCGCATGCGCGTGCTGTACGAGGTGCGCCTTGCAGGATACCTCGCCGTGTTAATGCAGTTCACCATCGCATGCCTTGGTGGCCACTCGTTTGCACCTGGCAATGGCAGCCGTGCACCGCCCTTGGAAACGCCGGCGCTGAAGCCAGCAGCAAGTGCCGCCCAACTGGCAGTCTTACCTGGCCCAGTGCCTTATGATCGCCGTACTACCCCACCCGCTGCCCCTACCCCCAACAGGCGCTGTTTGCCAAGACGGCCGCCTCCGCCAAGCTGACCCCGCTGGTTGTGGAGCGCAAGAAGTACTTGAAGGCCGTGGCTGCGGTGAGCTTACTACCAGTTGAATCTGAGTCCTAACCTGTTCATGGGTAACATATGTTGCTGCCGGTGGCAGAGCGCAAGAAGTACCTCCAGGCCATGGCTGCTTGATGTCTGGAGAGCAGCAGTGCGCGTACTGCCCTGTGGCTTGCGTAGCAAGCACTGCTACCTCCTGCTCAGTGCTGCGGTGCACGTGCGGTCCACCCTGGTGCTGCCCTGAACCGTCCGGCCAGCCAGCTGGCGCGCTGTGCCGCCTGGCCTGCTTATTGCTGCAGCCAGCCAATCACAACCACCGCTGTTGTGCCCTGCCTCGTGCAGGACCCGGCCAGCCAGCTGGCACAGCTGGTGGCGCTGGAGCACCTGGCGGGCGTGACCCTGGCCGACCGGGTGCGCTGCAGCGTTGCCGTGCACATCATGCCCCATTGTTCAGCCGTGCTGGTCCCCGTCAGCTCTCTGGGCATGTTGGTACAGCCGCTTCTGGCACGCCTGCCCATACTTTTCGCGCCTCACAACAGCTTACCTTGCCTGCCCCCTGCCTCCCACTAAACCACAGGTGCGCGAGGTGCCCCTGGTGCTCAAGGCGCTGTACGACGAGGACATCGTGCCGGAGCCCCTCATCCTGGCCTGGTGCGTTTGCGGGGCCTGCTCGGCTGCCCCTGCGCGTGGCGTGTGATTGGGGCTGTGCAGTGCTGCCTTGGCCGCGGATCCCGGCCTCGTGAGCTCGTGTTGGCTGGCGGACAGACTGCGCAGCTGGGCGCCCGCCTGACCATCCTGCTCTGTTATTTGCCTGTCCGCCGAGCAGGCTCCACAAGGACAATCTCACACGCTGTTGGTTCTATCTGCCCATCTGCCTGCCCTCCGAGCAGGTTCCACAAGGACAACGCGGGCAGCGTGCTGGAGGTGCCCGCCGACGCCGCCGCCAAGGTGGGGGCACCGCGTGTGTGCTCTGGCAGTTAGCACTGTAGCATTGTTGGGGCTGTTGGGGGAACACTTGGGTTGCTTCCACCAGCCCGGCACGTTGACGGGGTGTGCTGACTTGAGCGCCCGGCAGCCCTTGGACTCTGCGAATATCGGTGCGGCAAATCCCCGAGGGCGCTCTCGTTGCCCTTTTTGTGCAGTTGTCGAGGCGGCCAAGCCCTTCAGCGGCTGGCTGCAGAAACCATTGTATCCCAATCACTCCTTCCTGACCAACCTGTGTCAATGTTTCCCGCCTTTCGCAGGTGCGTGAGGCCGCCCAGCCCTTCATCGACTGGCTGGAGCAGGACACCGAGTCGGACAGCGACGAGGACGACGAGTGAAGCCGAAGCGCCCTTCCTGGGAGCAAGATCGCCCTTGCTCCCCTGGCAAGACGGCCCAGCTGCTGCTCCTGCAGGGCGGTACCACGGCACCCTCAGTTGCGGCGCCACAGCCAGTGCATTCGCTGGCCACACTGTCACCGCCTCGCCCTTACCCCTTCCAGCCATCCCACCACCGGCCCCGCAGCCGGTCGGTCTTTAGCGCCCCATGACTTAGCAAGCTGCACGCCTGCTGCTTTGGGCAGTCCATGCACGCAACCCACCCCGCCAAACCCCACCCTACGCCATTTGATGCCGCTATAACCCCTACCTGCTTGATGCTCCCGGCCCCGCCCGCCTGCCTCGCCATACAGGCGGCTTTCCAACGCTCCGCATTGCTGCTTTGTGTTGTGCTGCAAGCTCCTTTGATCTACTCCCGTTTTTGAGTGTAAATCCGCGAGCCCGACAGTTGGACAACGAGGGTGTTGGACAAGGAGCATCAGGACAAAGCTGCACAGATGGAGAGTCACCAGCCACCATCCACAAGGCAGTTGATTAGTGGGACAAAAAAATGCATCATGGCCTGCAGCAGTCGTGCCGTCTCTGCCAACATTGGTTGCACAGGCCTGTGAACTGCCGCTGCGCCAGAGTGCACCGCTGCTGCCGGTCCGCCACCCCTTCACTGGTACCCCTAGTCTCTTTGCTGCCACCCCTGGTCGTGCGGTTTCCGGTCACAAAGCAGCAGCTGGAGGGCTGCTGCAGAGCAAAGAGATGTCGTGCGGTCAACGGTCGGCGAAGTGGTGCACACACAGCGTGCGGCCGGCAGCCTCAATTCGGGCGGCTGGCTAGAGGGGTTGGCAGGGGAGAGGCAGGAGGCAGCAGGGAGAGAGAGCGAGGACACGAAAGTAGCGCAAGGAACGGCGGCAGTGGGGCAGCAGCAGGGACGGGTGGCAAGACGTGATGTCATACGCCAGCCTGAGCCTCTGACTGCCCATCCTTGCCACGAAGGGAGCGGAAAGAGCGGGCAATCAGAGCTAATCATACAGGAAAGCCGGGTGGCATACAGTGGCGGTGGCGGCGGCAATGGCGGCAGTCATGTGGCCGTGGGAGAGATCCAAAGGGGGCCTCTTCCCACGGCCCAGGGCTGCACACTTTTTGCTGCCCTTTACGCGGCGGCCTCCTTCTTCTTTTTCTTCTTCTTCTTTTCCGCCTTCTCCTCCGCTGCCACCGGCGCCTCCTCCTCGGCCGCCTCCGCCTTCCGCTTCCTGCGGGGTTGTAGGGTGCAGGGACAGAGCATTGGTTAGCCGCATCCCCAGGCTGAATGAAGGGGCTCACACTCACAGAACAAGTGCGTGGCGCCAGCTGCCCAGACACTCTTCGCCGCCACCCGCGTTCTCTTCCTCAACCAGCCCTGTACAGAACTACTGTGCAAACTGCCTCAATTCTCCTTGTTCTCCTTCTTCTTCTTTGTTCTCGAGCACAAGCAACCAACTCTGGTTCGCAACCCAATTGACCGAAAGGAAACTGCCCAACTCACTTCTCCTTCTTCTCCTTCTTCTTCTTCTTGCCCTCCTCCGCGGGCTCGCCCTCGCCCGCAGCGTCGCCCAGCGTGCTGATCACCTCCTGCAGAAACAAAAAAACAACACAGTAGCAGGTGTGGTCGTGCAGTGCGGAGCTTTTACGTGGGCGGCGTCCAAGGCGTGCACAAAGGCATGCACGTCTGCGCAACCACACACCGGCTGCCAACATCCAACTGCAAGGCGTACCTTCATGACGTCCAGGTTCTTGCGGGGCGCCACGCCCTCCTCGTAGAACCGCAGCCGCTCCTCCACCTGTATCAATCAAAGCAAACAGTGGTTGATCAGTCAGTCAGCTTGGGACCGCACATCAGCTTGAGGCAGCACAGCGCAGGAGGAGCAGACTGTCGAGCAATGTGTTGGAAAGACAAGCTCAGATCTTCCCAGATCCCGCCTTTGCTGTTTGCAAACCGTCATCTCCCATTCAGCCCACCTGGTCCTTGAGCTTCTGGCCAAAGGCGTCGGTGTTGGTCTCCAGGAAGCAGTCGATGCGCGAGGCGATGGAGCACTTGTTGGCCAGGTAGCGGCTGCGGAGCAGAAACGAATGGACGCACCAGAAACATGAGTGGAATGTGCAGGCATGGGCAGCAGAGGAACACGGCCATGGAGCGTGTGTTGGCGACAGGATGAGACATGGGCGATTTTGGCAGCCAGGGTTGAGTACCACAGAGCACCGTCTCCACCCAAACAACCGAGTGGATCCCTGATCCGCCCCACCTGATGCGGCCCTTGTTGCGCTGCTTGGCGCGGCCGATGAAGGAGGAGTGGAAGATGAGGCCGTACTTGGGGGTGTTGCCCTTGGTCTTGAGCGCGCTGCGTAGAGATGGGTAAGTGATGGGGGTTGCCTGAGTGAATGCACATCAACTTGGGCAGCGCAAGTGCGCTCTCGGACCTGCCGTGTGCGTGCAGCATCAGCGGCGGCGGCAGCAGTCGTGGCAGAAGCACAACAGACCATCCAATGTTGTTTTGCTTGTGCCCCTCACCGGAACAGCGCCTTCTCCGCGCCCAGGATCTGCACTGTGCTGGCGGGGTACTTGGCCAGGTTGGTGAGGGAGCCGGCGTGGGAGATGAGGCGCGCGCCCACCTGAAACAAGCAGGGGAAAGCAGTGGGAGGCATGCGTCAGGGATGGTGCCGGGGAATGTGCTGAGCAATGCATCTGGCTGCAGCAGCCATCTCAGCAAGCTCAGCATCCATGCAGCATGCACAACGGGCCTACCATATCGCACAGCAGGTAAAGCAGGCAGCAGGCACGGCGGCCCGCCCAGCAGGCACAGCAGCGCTGCCTCACCAGCTCGCCAATCAGGGCCGCCAGGTTGGGCGCCACCGCGTGCATCTTGTCTGCATGGTGGGTGGGTGGGTGGGTGGGTGGGTGGTGGTGGTGGTGGTGGTGGTGGTGGTGGGGTGGGGGGTGGGGGGGGGGGGGGGGGGGGGATCAAGTGCAGCGGGCAGGGTCAGCAGGGCAGCACGGCGCAACTTTCAACAAGGCAGGAGTCAAAACACGTGTGCACCTTACAACCAACTGGTGGTTGAGCAGTGCACACAGACGCACAAGCAGGCACTCCAGACCAGCCAAACCCCCTCACCCGACAGATAGTTGAACAGCTTCTGGCGGTACTCGGCCAGGGAGATGACGCGCCGCGCAAACGTCTCAATGTTGATCAGGTCGATGGGCGAGATGTCCTGGCCCATGGACGTCTTGGCCGCCTGCGGGGTTAGTAGGGACAGAGAGGGCCAGGTTGGGAACGCACGAGGATGGTGCACGGTCGATAGAAAACATGTCCTGGCTCATGGACGTCTTGGCAGCCCTGGGAGTGTTGGGAGCGAATGAGCAAGAATGGGACTTGGCAACGCCATTCGGCTAACCCAGACCCTGTGCGCAATCAGCCGGCCAGCCCTGCAACCAAACCCAGCAACAGCGCACCTCGATGATCTCGTGGGCCGTGTCCTCCCCGCCAACTGCCTCTCTCAGCCATTTTCACAGGTTGAGCCAGCCAAAACAAGCAGCAGCGCACCTCAATGATTGAGCGGGCCGCTTCCTCCTCGCCAACCGCCTCCTTGCCCCCTCCCCCAACAATGAAAGTTCAAGGACTAATCCCACCTCGATGATTTCGCGGGCCGTGTCCTCCTCGCCCACCACCTCCTTGATCGCCTCCAGCTTGTCGTCGCCCAGGGTCGACTTGTCCTTGATCAGCAGCGACAGCTGTACGGCAGAAGGAGTGGAGCAAACGGTGTATGAGCAGGTGAGTGGTGCCCAGGGATGGTGTAGCCTTGATCAGCAGCGCCAGTTGCCGCAATTGATTGATCAGCAGCGCCAGTTGCCGCAGTTGAAACAGGCAGTTGGCAGGGCAAGCAAGTGGTTGTGCCAAGGCGAGAGGCAGCGTTGTTGCAATGTGGCGGGCCGCCACCAACCGCCTGCACAAGCACATAGCGCTGTGGCAGAGGGAGTTCGCACCTGGGCGTACTGGTAGTTGTCATTTACAATCTTGACGAGCTCGGGGAAGTGCCAGGAGTACCACTCGCGCACGCGCATCACAAACGTGTTCACGTCCTTGTCCAGAGTATCCAGCAGGGCGATCGCCTGTGGAGGAGGGAGGAGATTCGAAGTGGACATGAAGCGGAGTGCACGGGGAAAGCGCACACACAGGCGTTCGGTGTGCTTGTCCGCCTTGCTGACGTTTGAAGCAGATCTCGAGTCAGTCAATCAGTTGGGGAGACCTGAAATCTCCAACCACCGGTACCCACCTGGATGATCATGTTGTCCGCCTTTCTTCACGTTGAACTTGACTCTGAAGCTCCCCACAATCAACGAGACCAGTCCATCGATTCACAAGACCCAAAGCACTCAATAAACCCACCTGGATGATCATGTTGTCCGCCTTGTTCACGTTGAACTTGACCTTGGCGCGGGAGTAGGAGTGGGCCAGGCCCAGCTGCGCGCGCGCCATGTCCCGCTCCTCCAGGCCCTTCACGAAACTGCAAGTGGAACCGAAAGAGCATCCGGTGTGCAGGGTGAGGACAAAATGCATTTGCACAGACGGCTCGGCAGCAACCGAAACAACACTGCGCAGCAGCAGCAGCAACCCAAACAACACAGCGCAGCAGCGGCAGCAATGCATCAGCGGCAGCAGCGGCACAGCTGTGATACAGCTGCACCCTCCGCCTCACCTGGCAAAGTGCCGGCGCACCAGCAGGAAAACAAGCATCTGCCATTCTAGACATGCGAGAAGAATCCCAAACTATCAACCGGTCACCCCCCTGGCTCACGTGGCAAAGTGCTGGCGCACGCCGCGCAGCATCTCGCCCACTTGCTCGTTGCACTCGCAGGGCACGCCCGTCTCCTCCTGCAGGCCAAAGTGACAGGGGCACCCACACGTGTAAGATTGCTGCTGCACTCGTCTCCCTTGTATGAGGCTGTGACGCTGCACGAGGGCTGAGCACATGGCACGTCGACTGCGCGCACGTCTGCGCCCCTGGAATTTGCGTTCTGGCAACGCCGCCATGCCCGGTATTGCTGTGTGACTGCTCGTTCTATTAAACGCGCCTTGCTGCCCACCTGGCTGACGACGCATGCATCACAACAGCTCCCAGCCCCCAAATAAACAGGAATCGCGCCCACCTGGATGGCGCTGCCCAGCTTGGCCTCCGCCACGCCCAGCTTGTACTTGGCCTTGCCCTCCTTCTTCACCTGCTAGGATCAACGCAGCATGGAAATAAGGTTAGTTGTCTGCATTATTCGACTGCCCTTGCCGCTGCCGACACCATGCGCACCCCGCAAGCAACAGCCCTCAGCTGGAGGCTGCACATGCCGGCGGCTCTCGCTAGAGGTTGGCCACCCACCTTGGGCAGGTTGGTGGTCAGGAAGTTCTTCAGGTCATCAGTAACCTGCGGAAGAAAGACAACAGCTTTGAATTGACATGCGGTGGCTGCACACACAGGCGTTCCCATGGGGCGGCAGCGCAGGGTGGCGCTGCACATGTGCGCAGTGATGCAAGAGCGGCGCGCCCAACTACGGAACGTGCTGGTGAAGCACACTGCCACCTATTGCGCGTGCGCGCCAATGCCTCCAAAAACAGAAGCAGTGCCCCCACCTGCGACTCGGACACCGCGTTGATCTGCTCCAGCGCGTTGGCGGCCGAGGTGAAGGGCTTGAAGGCAATCAGCTTCACGCCTGCGGCATGGTTAGCAAGCGGAGCAGGGGTGGGCGGGCAGCGGGCGGCCGGCGGCCGGCAGTGGCAGCTGGCACGGGCGAGGCTGCTGCCAAACCGGGGGCAGCAGACCAGGCAGCAGATCCGGCAGGCGCCTGCGACCTTTCGGCAGTTTGCAACTCCCCTTAGCCCATCAGCAAGCCAAGCGCCTCACTCTTGCCAAAGCGCTCAATGGTGGACACCGCCTGCTGCACAGCGTCCACGCCCTGCGCCAGCTCATCAGCGGCAGTCACCTGTGCGAAGTAGAACAGCCACACACACCGTGAGGCTGAGTGCGCAGCATGGAGCAACAGCGCATGCGCTGCAGCGGCTGGAAATGCATGGTTCCAAACACGTGCCTCGGCATGAGCCGCAGCGCTGAGGCACCATTGGGTTGCAACGCGAAGCGGATTGCACCAACTAAAGGCGAATGAGCAGCAGCAGTAAAATCATCAAGGACGAGAGCAGTGGCAGCCACAGCAGCGCACCTCAAACAGGCCGTAGCCCGAGGCCGCCTCAAACAGCAGGAAGCTCATGGCTGCCTCTGTTGCTCCTGCTGCTGCTCCTTCTTTTACTGCAGTCTGCATGAAACGCACAGGGGGAGGCAGCGGCGCTTGTGAGCGTGTCGACGATGTAGAGGGTCCGCTGAGAAAACTGCAGGAGCGGCAGCAGGGCCTGACGGGCGACACCGTGGCTTGCTGGCAGCAGCTGGGCAGCTTGATCCTGTCGCTGTGCTGCGTTCTAATGCTCTGCTATGGCGTGCTGGCCGCACGCTGCCTGCAGCTGGTCACGGCTGGCTGTGTCCGCAGCAACGGCAGGCCGACCGGCGGCTGGTGGCGGCGGCGGTGGCCAGCCCGCGCTGCATGCCGCCGCGCCCGCTTGATTGCAGCTCTGTAGCCTGCCACAAACCGGTCTGGCACCTCGCGCTGCAGCCGGGCGCCGCCACCGCAGGCCATGCATGGTCTCCGGGGCCCCGCAGCGCCCCTGCGCAGCCCGAGCACACATCGAGATGCAAACACGCTCACCCTCGACGCAAGCGCTCGCTCCCGCTCGCCGCCGGCTGCACTTGCTCCACCCCGCTGTGCTCGCTGGCCTGTGGCTGCGCCCACGCTGGCCTGGGATAGACCAAGACTTTGGGGAAGGACCGAAACAGGCGGATGGCGCCAGCAGTGTGGGGCCGCCGCCCATGCTGCGGGCGGCGGCCGGAGCAGCGGCCGCGCCCCTTGTGCAGCGGAGATTGTGTTGAGCTGCACCCTGCTGCCGTTTGTTGTCTCTTGAGCGGGTGGCTGAAGCTGCCTCCTGTGCTGCCGAGTTGGCTGCAGTCATGCTGCGGGAAGCGACCCGACGTCCCATCAAGAGCAGCCTCTTCTTCGACGGAAGAGGCGGGCACCGCCGGCGAGCCCCAGAACTGTGGCTCCATCTCTCCGGTTGGCAACACAGTGCAGTAGACTGCACATGCCCCAGCACACAATTGTGCAGACCCAGCAGACGCCCAGCGGCGGCAGCGGCGAGAGCTGCGCAAACCCAGCAGGCTGGATGCACGCAGCCGCTGCCATGCTGCATCAAGGAACACACTATGAACTGCCTCATAGCGTTGCTGTGTAGCAGGGCGAATGCATGCAAACCCTGCTGGGCCGGCAGGGGGAGGGCGTCCGGCCTGCGCCTGCCGGCAGCGGCCCGGCCACGCTGGCGGGGCGGCTGCAAGCAATGCATGCAGGAGCGCGGTCGGGCGTGGCGACCCCACATGCATTGGTAGCATCTCACCCTTGTACGTTAGCAGCAGCGCCGGCTCCCGATGGCGCCCCGCAAGGCCAAAGTGAAGCAGGCTGCGGCAGGGAAGAGGAAGCAGCGCGACGACTTTTTTGAGGAGGAGGACGGCGGCGATGAGTTCTTTGTGCAGAGCGGCGACGAGGCGGGCGGCAGCGAGAGCGACGAGGAGGCAGCGGAGGAGCAGGAGACGGCCGAGGAGAAGCGCCTGCGCCTAGGTGGGGGATCAGGGAGGGCTACGGGCAGGGCAGGAGCGCTTGGCAGTGCCTCAGCCCAAATGCCGCGGGGGATGGCGGCGGCGGCGGCGGCAGCCTGCGGTTGCTGCCTGCATTGGGCCCGCTGGATATGCCTTCCTGCTGCGTGCATTGGCCACGGCTGGAGGCCATGCTTTCACAGCCGAGGGCAAATGAGCACCATATGCAATTGCAGGTGATGTACGCTCATGCTGCCTTGCGCGGCCTTCCCAACGCCTCCCTGCTAACCTTCTGCAGCCAAGGCGTACTTGGACCAAGTCAAGGCGATTGAGCGGGCAGAGCGTGAGCCAGAGACAGATGAAGACGAGGAGGACGCAGCAGCAGCAGCGCGGGGCGGCGGTGCAGCAGCAGCAGACCACGGAGCGGTGGCCGACCGCCTGCGGTTAGATGCACTCGAGTCCATGGGCCACCTGCAGCGGCGGCTGGCACACCGGCTGCGCCTGCTGCCGCTGCCCCGCGTGGCAGACTATGCAGGGCCTGCAGCGGCAGGCGGCCGCCTGCTGCGCGGCCACCGCCTGTCGGTCACAGCTGTCGCGCTCACAACTGACGAGCGGACCGCGTTTTCAGTGGGCAAGGAGGGCAGCATCATGCAGTGGGATGTAGAGACCGGCAAGCGGCTCAAGTTTGCGGCGCCGGTGGCAGCAGCAGCTGGCGGCAGCGGGCAGGAAGCAGAGGGCGGCGCTGATTGGGTGAAGCGCGGCCCGCGGCAGGGCGGGCGCAACAGCCTTCTGGCTGCAGCCGTCAGCAGCGATGGGCGGTACCTAGCGGTGGGCGGCGGCGACAAGAAGGTGCACATCTGGGACGCACGCAGCCAGCAGTATGTGCGGGTGAGCCGTTTACTGTACGCTGTGCGGTGTACGTTGGGCTCTCTGTGCGGTTTGGTTGGGTCATCGAGGCAACTGGCAACGTGCAACCTCTTACACATGTGGCACTCCACTTGACTTGCTGTCCGCTTAGCAAACGCAGAGCTGCTGCTGTTGTGTTGCCGCTGCTCCGCCGCTGGCGCTGCTGCTGCTGCTGCAACTGCCCTGTTGCCTGCAAATCCAAATCGCTTGCAGGGCTTCCCAGGGCACAAGGATGCAGTCACCAGCCTCGCGTTCCGAGAAGGCACGCACGAGCTGTTTAGGTGCGGCAGCGGCGCTGGGTTGGATTGGATGTTCGGGCAGGCAGTGCAACTGGGCAGGCGCAGCCGTGTGGTTCAAGCTGCCGCAGCTGCAGCTTGGGTGGTCAATCCGCTCATCTTCTTGCCTGCTGCAGCGGCTCGCTGGACCGGTCGATCAAGCTGTGGAGCCTGGATGACATGGCCTATGTCGACACGCTGTTTGGCCACCAAGCAGGTGAGCGGTTGCCTGCATGGATGCTTGCCTTCGGGCCAGGCTGCATGCCAAACTCAAGTCTGCGTGAGCGCCGCGCACTTGCCATGTGCTCTTTCCGCTCTGCGCCGCCCGCAGAGCCGCCGTCCTGTGCAAATCGAAACAGCCTGCTGCAACTGGGAAGCCTGTGCGTGCCTGCCCTGTCCTGCAGAGGTGCTGGCTCTGGACGCTGCGCGCGCTGAGCGCTGCGTGTCGTGCGGCGCCGACCGCACCTGCCGCATCTGGAAGATCCCAGAAGAGAGCCAGCTGATCTTCAGGCAAGGGCTGGGCTGAACAGAGACATTTTGGGCATGCAGGCTGGCGCTGGCTGTGTGTTTGGCTGTCAAGTCTGTCGAGCCACACAACGAGTTTCTGCCTGCGGCCATCGACGCCGCCCCTCCCACACGGCTCTCCATTTCATTGAGCGTTCTGCATCGGTTCACCGTCTGCAGGGGCCACTGCAACACCATCGAGTGCTGCCGCTACCTGACCGGCAACGAGTGGGTGACGGGCAGCGCAGACGGCTCGGTGTCGCTGTGGTCTGGCACCAAGAAGAAGCCGGCATTCACCATGCGGTGCGCTGCTGGGAGTGAAACCACATGGTGCTCTGGAGCGGAGGTGGCTGGCGATTGGAAGTCAGTGCACTCTGGGCTGCCGTGGGCCTATAGCAGCTGGGACTGGAAAGGCTCGCCAAGCTTGCGAGTGCAGGTTAAGGGCGCTTGCAAGAGGCCTTTCAAAGTGATGTCCACCTTGCGTCCTCTTGCCCCAACCCTTGCCCCTGCTGCCTGCCTCCTCGCAGGGGCGCGCATGCTGATCCGGCAGCAGACGGCGAGGAGGCAGAGGGGGCGGGCAGCGTGGGCGGCGATGCGGCGACGTGGGTGGGCGCGGTCGGCGTGTGCCGCGGCGCAGACGTTGTGGTGAGGAACAAAGCACAGACAGTTTGTCCGTGTGTTGACACACTGTGGGTAGCTGAGACTCAAGGCGCTGTGGTAGAGCCCTGTGGCGGCCCTGGGCTGCTCTTGCCCAGCAGGTGTGTCTTCCATCCTGACCATCCTGACCTCCCCTCCCCGCCCCACCCCCGTCCAAACCCTAACCGCCCGCACCCCGAATCCCCTCCAAACCCGCAGGCCAGCGGCGCGGGCGACGGTGTGGTGCGCCTCTGGCGCCTGGCGGATGCCAAGGGCGGCAGCAGCCGAGCGCTGGAGCCGCTGGGCGGCCTGGCCGTGCGCGGCTTTGTCAACTCTCTTGCCCTGGGCCGCTCCGGCCGCGTGCTGGTGGCGGGCGTGGGCCAGGAGCCGCGCATGGGACGCTGGCTGCGGGATGCGGCGGCGCGCAACGGCGTGCTCATCCAGCCGCTGCAGCTGGCAGAGGAGGGTGACAGCGGGCCGGCGGACGAGTAACCGGCGGTCGGGGACGGAGGACATGCAGCAGCAAGCAGCAGGCTCTCCACTGGCGCCCCTCGCTTTGCACGTGACCACATGTATACTTCACTGGCGCTGGTTGTGCTCATCGCCCGTTGCAGCGCTGTGAAAACGGTACTCAAAGGGAGCACCAGAACCGGCGATCGCCGCCGCTCTCGCTGGTACTCCGCAGGCTGCATGCATGGTGCCGCACCGCTTTTGTGTGGTGCGCCTTGTGATTTGGACGGCAGCCTCCTCACTTGGCTCAGCTGATTAGCACTGTGTCACGGGGTGGTGCAGACATTTTTCTCTGGGGGCCGGGCCCCGGCGCCTGATGCGGCACAAAAAGTGCAGGAGTGGCACCGGGCACCGGACTTGCATGCATGCAGCGTGAATCGTTTCGTGCTCCGAGCGGAAAGCCCAACCCGCTCCCAAACGACTTATCAACGCTCACATATCCAAGATCAGGCCAGAACGAGTGTGCAGAAGGTGCTGCCACTCCCCGAGCGGAGCGCTACGCTCGACGCTCCTACTGCTCCCAGCGCCAGCGCGAGCATCTCACGAGCACCGCCACGCCTTGCGTCCCCTGCTGAGGTGCGCCGCCGGCCTCCGCTGCAGGAGCACCGACCGGCCCCGCGGGGCTCGCACCCCTCGCAGCTCTCGTGCAAGCAGCTGCCGCCGGATTGTGCCGCCAGCGCGATTTCTGACCGGCGGGGACTGCCGCCGCGCAGGGCCCAGGAGTGAGGGTGCCCCACTCCTACCGCTGCGACTCGCCCCTGGCGGCCTCGCCGCTGACACGTGCCTCGTGCTGCCCACCCTGGTAGTCTGTGCAGGTGCTTGCCTGAGCCAACCTGCACCTTGCCTGAGCTCTCAGTGGACCGGCGATGAGCCCTAGCGGCAAGTGGGCGCTTGACAAGCCGGTGCGTGGGGTGCCGGCACCCGCGGGCGCAGGTCCCGTGGCATCCAATTGGCAAGCCGCCTGGGCACCGCCATCAGAGGGCCCGCAATGCCCAAACCCTAAGCGTGCTGTCCACCAACCCCCTAAACCGTGTGCCTGCCACCCTGAAATCCTCCTCCGGCCCCTAAGCTTTGTCCGCCTGCACTTTGGCCTGCAGAAAGGACCCTGCTCCCTGTGCGGGTGTGCGACCGCGGCTAGCTGGCGCCGCATTCCAAAGTGGTGTGGCGAAGCCGGAGGGAAGAGCAGCTGTAAGTTACAGCTGTTGTGGCCCAGTTGCACTGTGTCGAGGGCAGCCATGGCCATGGGTTTGGGTTTGGGGTTGGCCGCTGGGCCCCTCAGAGGCACAGCCCTATACCCAAGTCCACTCCAAACCCTAGTGCTCTGCACATCCGCACCCCGCCCCTTCCCTCCCCAGGCAACGCCTGCTACGTGTTCGTGCTGAAGCGCCAGAAAGAAGACGAGGACAGCGTGCAGCGAGCGCTGGATGTGTGCAGGGCCGCAAAGCGGACCAAGTCGGCCATGCAGGCGGGCAGCGCTGTGGTGAGAGCCCCAAAGGCATGCCCTGGGATCACACGCTTGTGGTGAAAGCGGCGCAATGCCATCCCGCACACTTGCCCGTTTTCAGGGGTGCAGAGCACAAATGATGGGAGCAAGTGTGGTTGCTCGCTGGCGTCCGGGCTTCTGGCGTCTATGCCCTGCCAACTATGCCTCACTCCCCCATCCCAACATCCTGCTGCCCCTCCTCCCACACCAGGGTGATGAGCCTGCAGCTCAAAACCAGGCCTCTGACCTCAGTTCTCCCACAAGCAGCGACGAAGCCCTCCCGCGGACTGCAGGTGCCGCCAGCACGCCCGCAGCTGTGCCGGCGGCCAGTCCCACCAGCGCGCCAGCAGCACAAGCTGCAAGCGCTGCTCACCAGCAGGCGCACCTTGACGCTGTGGCCGGCAGCGGCGCTGCTAGCCGCATGCTAGCAGCAGCCTCAGCAGCCTATGCGCTCTTAACGCGCGGTGGGGGCGGCAGCGGCAGCAGCGTCAACCTCGCGGCAGTGGCGGCAAGTGCCGCAGCTGCGCGTGGTGGCGGCTGCCGGGGTCAAGGCATGCAGCCAGCAGTTGCAAGTCCTCTTGTGCCGCCTGACCGCCAGCAGCAGCAGCAGCAGCAGCAGCAGCAGCAGCAGCAGCAGCAGCAGCAGCAGCATCGCCAGCAGCCCGGAACGCCTGGCATGCAGCAGCGCAGCGTGCAGGCGACCGAGAGCCGAGCACACCTGTCGGCCCAGACGCTTAGCCCACCCTCTACACAGCAGCAGCCGCCTGCTGCTGAGCAGCTCGCTCAGCTGCAACAGCTGGTCAGCAACAGACCACTGCAGCTGCACCAGCTGCAGCCGCACCCTGCTTTCCAGGCTGCGCATCAGGCTGCCCCTGGGACGAGCCCTGAGCTGCTGGCGCTGCAGGAGGCTGTCTGGCGGCTAGCGCCCAACATGGACGCCGCGCAGGCTGCGGTGAGCAACGAGGGGTGGTAGTGTACCTCATTTAAGCACGCTGTGATAGCTAGGGGGTCATGCGACCCTGGTCTGCGACCCAGACTGGGGTGCAGTGAGCCCTTAACGACGGGCAATGAGCGCACACCGACCTGCGTATAACTCACACAGTGTGTGCTTTCGCTGTGCACCCACCACACTAAGAAGGTGCAGCATGCCTGAGCGCCGCCCCTGCCTGCCTCTTCTGCCCCCTCTCGGCAGTTCAACCGAGTGTGCCGGCTGCCAGGCGCGCGCCCCGAGCTGCTGGCCGCGCTGCCCGCGCTGTGGCTGCTGCGCCCCGGTGTCGGCAACATCCCCCAGCCCGCGGGCGCGCTGCTGGTCAGCGTGCAGCTGCCGCCGCCCTTCCTGCCAGAGTCTGCCCAGCACGTGCTGCTCAGCAACCGCACAGGGCTGGAGCGCTCACTGCGCCTCATGGTGCACTGCCCGCATGCGGGGCAGCTGGTGCTGCAGCGGGACTGGGTGCAGGGCGATGAAGGCTGCCTGTACGCACACCACATGTGCCGCGTGCCCACCTGGGACAGCAGGTGAGGGCAGGGGTGGCCTGGGTCAGTGCGGTGTGAAGGGGCCAGTTCGTAACGATTCAAGCGTTACAGCACGGTGCTCAGGACAGACCCATCCTGACTGCCGCCATCCTCCACTGCCGCTGCCGCCAGGGCATGAAGCTGGTCTGCATCCAACCATGCACCAATTTTGCTGCCCCTGGTGCTGACTCGCCTGCCGCCTTGCCCTGCCTGCAGCGAGGGTTGGAAGCTGCTCTTTCCTGAGCCGGAAAGCGACACCACTCAGGCCCAGCTGTTCACAGGTGATTCGATGGGGTGGTGCAATTGAGCGGCTGAGAGCAGACAGCCGCAGTCGGACCGGCACTTGCTGGCTGGGGGAAGTTTGCTGCCGATCTGCCCAGCAGCCGCGCACTGCCTGGAAGCATGCCTGCTCCCCTGCTGCGCTGGCCACTGCTTGCAAGGGTGCGCACGTGATGCCAACCGGAGAGACCTGACCTTCCCTGCATTGCAGAGACGGTGCGCCGCTTTGGCAGCGTCCCGCCATTTTCTGTGCCCCAGCCAGACTTCATTGTTCGGAGCATGAGCGGTGGGCAGGGCGCAGCCAGCAGCTCAACCACAGCGCACGCAGCAGGAGAGGTGCAGCAGGCCCCCCCTGTTGCAAGGCAGCTGCTGTGGCAGCCCGCACCGGCGCAGCAGCAGCAGCCGCTGCAGCAACTGCAGCAGAGTCCCTGGGGCGGCCAAGCGGCGGCAGCGGCGCCACCCCTCGTGCCTCAGCAGGGCTTTAGCCAGCAGCTGGCCAGCACAGCTGTGCACAGCCCTGGCTCGCTGCCCCACTTCGGCGCATCGCCCAACCAGGTGCTGATGCACAGCCCCCCTGCGGCCCAGCAGCAGCAGGCAAGCCAGGTCAGCAGGCTGCACCCAGCCGACATTCCCTTCTTCAACCGCACGTTGCAGTATCTGCAGTGGCCGGAGCAGCTGCCGGCGGCGGCGGCGGCGGCGCCCCTGCAGCCGCAGCAGGTGCACTTGGCGCAGCAGGCACGTCAGACCGCCTTTACCACCTTTGCCGGCACCCAGCTGCCCTCAGATCTGCCAGCCGTTGAGCTGCCTCTCGCTGCTGAGCCAAGGGCGGGAGATCCCCTGATGAGTCCTGGGCTGCTGAGTCACTGGGCAGCGGACCTAATGGATGACGAAATGATGCAGTGGATGAACAACCTGGATAAGAACACCGAGCAGCGCCGAGGGTGAAACCCCGCTGGCATTTCAGCCGCATGTAGAGCAGCGGCCGCAGCGGGGCCCCAAGGCCCGCCGCAGTGCGCGCGCCGCAACACACACCGCAAACTGCGCTTTCCAACCCGTTTACGACAGTTAAGGCTCAGCCCCGTTAGCGCCAGCGCCTCAGTTTTTACAATGTTGCATGTCCCACACCACCTCCCGGCACACACTAGACACAGAACCACCCTTCTCGAGCCCTCTGCATCGCCCCTTGTGCAGGGTGCCTCCTGTGCATAAGCCGGCTACAGAGCCGTTTCCACCTAGTGAACAAACCCGGTTGGGTTTTCATACCACTCTGAATAACCTTGCTGGGAGGAACCGTGCACCAGCACCCTCCTCTCTTCTCAAGCCCTGCTGCGGAGCCCAAGCTGCTCTTTGCACACAACCGCTGTACGCATGGCCTTGCTCGTACTACTACCAATAAACGTGCTGCGCGGGACAGCACTGTTTGTCCTGTGCCCAACCCTGCTCGAAGCACCCCTTGCACCAACTGCTGCGGGTCTACCTGCTTAATCTCCTTTGCCTGCTCCCTCTGCATAAATTTCCCCACGCCGAAGGCGCACTCCCCTGTCTCTTGTGCAACCACCTTGCTAGGGTGTCCGCTCTTCCTGTATTGGCGTGAATAAACTGCTCCTAGCACTGCTCCCTCTTCATAATTCTGTCCATTCCAAAGCAGTGCCTCCCCCTTGCCCGACCACGCCCGCTTGCAATTGCCGATTTCGCCCACGTGCCCACAACCAAGCCCAAACTGCGGCTGCCATTGCCTTCTCTCCTCACTTGGGGTTTTGTTGTCACCCACGCACAAAACGCATGATTCATTTCCACACCTATTCCCTGAACTTCGCCTGATTCGCGATCCCCCTTGCAGCGTGCACCGGCCCTGGGCCTCTGCAGTCGCCCCTATTGGGGCAGTGGCAGCGCTCGTGCGCAACATCAGACCACTGCCCGCTTCCTCCCTCCTCACTTTGTTGCCAATGGCTTTCTTCCATCTAGACAACACCACCCACCCTGCACTGGTTCTCGTCAGTACTGCACGTTTGCTCGTCTGCCCCGTGCTCCTTCCATACGGCCCCAACAAATGCCTGCCCTCCCACCCTGTGCCTTCAGCGCTCGTGCGCCCCCTGCATTGTGCCTCGAACCGACAGGCAACAAACCCTGCCTCCGCCCCATTTTTTTCCTAAAACTTTTCTACTCGTCCCAAAAAGCACTTCCCGGTAAGCCCTTTGAAAACCTCTGTGTAACAAATGTCGCATGCTTACAGAGCGGCGCCCCAGGAATTCGCTTACCAAAGAACGGCACGCTGGCGCGCCGGAGCAAGATGGAGCATTGCCGCCCAATGCCATGCCGGGTGCAAAAGGCCAATGGGGCCTTGTGGCAAAACGGCGGTTGAGTTGTGGCCCATGTGCAAAGTGAGGGTGGCAGAGCCTGCAGCCGCGGCCCGCAGCCAATGCCCGCAGCTGCTGCCGCTGCACCAGCGCTAGTGCTGCTTGGCAAGCCGCGCCACCTCCTGCTGCAGCTGCTGCTTGTGCTGCTCCGCAACGTAGCTCTGCAACGGCAGGGCAGGCAGGGGAAGGGTCTCAGGAGGCACACTGCTGTGCTGCAAGAAACTAGAGCTTGGATGCTGCGCAAATAATCAAGCGGTGCTGCGCTGTGCCAAATGCCAAGCTTCACACACATGCACGTGCTACAGGAACACGCACCGGCACAACTGCTCCACCACGCTGCGCACAAAGCTGCCAACTCTCGCAGCATCAACTGCCGCACCAGCCCAAATTGCTCCAGAGTTGCAGCTACAGCCCACCTGCGCAAACTGCTCCACCACGCTGCGCACAAAGCTGCCGACCATGAGCAAGGTGAGGGCGCCCCAGGGGGAGGGGCGCGCCGCTGCCAGCGCCGCTCGTATGCTGCCCCAGCTGCGCAGCGTGCCCAGCGCCTTCTGCCACGGCCACCTGTGATAGGGCAAGGGGGCAGGTACACGGTAAGCGCAAGGGAGTGAAGCTGCGGCCCGGCTGGTCTCAGTGAGCCCAGCAATCGCCAGCACCGCCGCACGCCGCGCCATGTTAACCGCATGACACACCCAGCTGCACCAACAGTGCAGCACACCTGGGGTCGAGCGCCTGCGCTGCTGCCCGCCGTGCCACTCAACACGGGCAGAGGACATAACACCGCGACCAACAGTGCAGCGCACCTGGGGTCGAGCGCCTGCGCCGCTGCACGCCGCGCCACTCCCTCCTGAAACTCGCTAATGCGCTGGTTCACCAGCTGGTGCGCCGCCTGCAGTAAAAGGGAGAGCGGGTGTTGACGCAGGGGCAGCGGCAGCAGCAGCAGCGGCGTCAGCAGCTCCCCTTGCCTCAACAGCAGCAGCCCCAGCAGCTTGAGTGGCAGCAGTAGCAGCGGCGGCGGCAGTAGCGGCAGGGGCAGCAGCCCGCGCCAGCAGCAGCGCCCCCAAAGCCCCACCCCGCACCTGCATGGGTGTCATGCCGTTGAGGTGCAGGAAGGGCAGCACATCCGGCACCAGGCGCTCCAAAAAGTCAAACACGCGCTCCCGCGTCTGTGGGTGTATTGAACACCAGGAGGCAGGTTGGAAAAGTGCAGCAATGTAGCAGGGTGGGCTGCTACCGAGCGAAGAAGGCCGAGGAAAACCGCCAACCTGGCTGAATGCGATTGTCCGCTCTCCACATCATCACCATCAACACTGCATGCCGCGCCCCTCCTCACCTGCTGCCTGAAAATGGCCACAAAGAAGGCCGTCTGCCCCGCAATCTGCACGAGGCAGGCCAGCAGCGTGCATGAAGGGCCGGCTAGAATCGCACATGGCGCGCACGCCTGCTGCTGGCAACATCTTCCCACCACTGACGCTCACACCTGCTGCCCGCACCCATACACAACTGCACGGGCACATGCGGACCCACACCCTGTGCGCATTGCATGGCCACCGCTTCTGCTACGCCAATGCCACCCCATTCCCAGCCCAGCCCAAGTCCAGCCAAGCCTGCCCTACCTTAATGCCGCCCTTGCCGATGAGCGTGGCCCCGAAGAACTCCCAAAAGGGCATCAGGAAGTGGCCGCAGCAGATGCCGCACAGATCAAAGGCGGCGTTGGGGTAGGCGGCCAGCAGCAGGATGCCCCAAAAGCCGTGCGCCTGCACGGGAGGAGAGCATGGCGCTTGTGGGCATGCGTGCAAAGTTTGGATACGAGGCAAGGCGGCATGTAAGCAGGATGCCCCAAGAAGCGGGAAAGCAGTGCACACGAGATGCCGCGGAATGGCAGCTCAAATCCTGCCATGCATGCCCCGTAAACCAAGCAGAGTGGCCTTGCCTGGACGAAGGGCAGCATCCAGTGCTGCATGCAATCCAACACCCTGCCAGAGAGGCCCTTTAACACCAGCCACTGCGGCCTTGCCTGGATGAAGTGCAGCATCCAGTTCTTCATGCGGTTGACCAGCCCGGTGAGCGGGCCTGCAGGCAGGGCGGTTTGCAGGTAGAGCAGGGAGTAAGTGGCAAGTGATATTTGCCCTGTGAGGCATGCAGGACATGCTGCAGGCTGGCGAACAGGCTGTGCAATGCACACACATGCGGCAGCGCCTTGCCAACATGCAATGCAATCTTGCAAGGCAGCCAGGCAGGCAGCCAGCAAGCAGGCACATGCCCCACGGCATCAGCACATGGTTGCTTACCGCCGCCGTTGCGCGCGCTCTGCGCGCTGCCCATGCCCAGCATGGCCTCCACCTCAGCGCTGCGCTTGCCCGCCTTGGCTGCATGGTAGCTCAGGGCATAGGGGGGCACCTCGCCCAGAGCTGTGCCCACGCCCCACAGCACCGCCGTGGGCAGCACCTGCAGGGGCGATTCGGTGCAATATGAGTGGGTGAGCATGGTAAGGCATGGGTGCTTGATACAGAAATGTGCGGCTGTGCACGGCTGGCTGGCCTGCCCAACGCCCGTCCCAACGAGGTTTCATTCCAGCCCCTACCGTAACTAGCCCCCTGCCACCCGCTCGCTACCCACCGTCTTGTAAATGTCCCAGAAGCCGACAGCAGTGGCTGTATTTGCTGCCTCCTCTCCGCAGTGGAAGCCCTCGCTGCTCCACCAAACGTCGGAACGAGTGTCAAACCGCAGATGGCCGCACCGCTCCGCCGCCAGGCACACCTGCAACAGTGGCAATGGGGTGGCAGTCAGGTGACCCAATGCATGTGCGCTGTGCCATGCTGGGCAAGCCGGGACGCATGGCAGCAGCAGCAGCCGGCAGGCAGGGCAATGCGCAACTCACACCCACGCTACCACCCTTCCCAGCTTGCGCACATTACAACCCACCCCCTCCCAACCTTGAGCATGTGCGGGAAGAGGAACAGCAGGCCGGAGTGCATGCCGGTGCCCAGCCCGATGGACGACAGCACCCCCAGGCCCAGCCACCAGACTGTATAGGACAGCCAGGCCTCCGCCTCGCGAACCTCGGGTGCCAGAGTGCCCGTCAGCTTCAGGCCCGCATAGGCCAGCAGCAGCGGCACCTGGAGGGGATTGGAGTGAAGCAGAGCAGCACACGCGTGTGTAAGCAGCCCTGCTGTCACTGGCAGCTGCACGCATGGCGCTCATGTTGCCTGCAGGATCGGAGCACGCGCAGGAACCGCGCATGGCAGCTGCAAGACCGGCAGCAGGACATGGAAAGGGGCGGTGTGCTGCTGCAGTTCACACAGCGGCACGCCAGCTGCACAGCTCACAGCGGCTGTCGATTAACAAGCAATGTCTGCCCAGTGCAGGCTCACCAGGATGAAGAGTGTGAGGGGGTGGGACGCCAGCCATGCCGCGCAGCGGGCTGCCGAGGTGGCGGCCGAGGCGCCAAACGCCGCCAGCGTGCGGAAGGGCGAGCGGAACAGCGTCAGCCCGGCCCGCTGTTCGTTAAGCTCCTTGCGTAGCTGCAGTTTGAAATGAAGCAAGAGCGCAAGTGAGGAGGGCGGACAGCAGGTTGGCGTTGAGCAGGCGGGTGGGCGGCGACCAGCGGCGGCCAGCAGCTGAGCAACGTGGGCGCTTGGCGGCCGGTCTGGGGGTTTCTAACGCATCCCGACACACTGCTGTGGGCGGCCCACCTGCTCCAGACGCCGCTGCTGCTCGGGGGCCAGCGCCGCTATGGCTTCGTGGAGCGCCGACGCCTGGCGCTCCATGCCATCCATTTCCAGGCTACTCGGTGTGCGAATGCGCTAGAGACAGCCGCGCCCAGGCCACGTGCAACTGGGCAGTGAGAGCAGGCGCTCGACAAGCGGATCAATCGGAGCTTGAATGGCTCGTGGCAGGGCAGTGGAATCGAAACGAACACAGCCCGACACTTGCAGGTCAAGCAACATGTGGCCGCAGCATGGAGCGCGCCTTTCACTCGCTCCGGCACTCTGGCGATCATCCCGCATTCCTGCAGTCGATCAGGCAGTCGCAACATCGTATAGGTGCGCTGCCAGCCCCTGCACAGCCCCAGCCAGCGAGCTTGAAGCGCGCCCAGCCACCTGTCGCCGCTGCCGCGCCTGGCACACCTCTGGTGCAGCACCATGCTGCGGGTTTGACATGCAGCTGTGCCGCCAGGCCCGTATCTTGCTGCCGCCGCTGCCGCGCCGCCGCCACCTTCGCCAGCCGCCGGCAGCCGGGCCGACGGTCCTGCTCGCAAGCGTCCTCCTCGCCCCGCAGGCACCGCCACCCTCTCCCAGCCAGCCAGCAGCTATTTTGCATCTCAAGTCAGCAGCCATGACGACCGCAACCCAGCGCGCTCCTGAGATGCTGCTGGATGAGGTGATCCCTCTGTCCTGGTTTGAATGCCGCCCCCAGGGTTTGAACGGCAGGGCCGGCTATCCCTGGTTGCCGGCCTCCCTGGTGTTGATTGGGTCATGGCGAGGCATGTGCTGTCATGGCACGGAGCGAGAGGTGCGGCCAATGCGTGCCTTGGCCCGCTGGCTGTGCTGTGCGCATGCCGCGATCGTTGGCGCTCTCCCCGTGCTGGCATGGGCGTGGGGCGGTGCCTGGCCGGGCCTTAACAGAGGCATGGTATGGCCCATGAAGCTCTGCATCACGCATGGCTGGGTTGTCATCAGTCCAGGCCTGCCTGTAAGTTGGGGCATGCAATGCTGGTGTGCCAATTGACTGATCTTGAGAACGGCAGGGCCCACTCATGGGTCAAGGAGGTGCCCCCCTTCGGGCCGCTTTGTCCTCCAACCTTTACTGTCATGCTTCTCCTGCCGGTTCCCACCCTATAACTCAGGATGCTGCTGCCGCATGCTCCTAGGCTGGATGCCTCTGCTATAACCTGGCCTTCTCCGCCTGTCCTGCCACTCCAGAACCCGGACCGCTACTGCATGTTCCCCGTGCTGCTGGCCCTCTCCTTACCCGTGCCATTCCCCTCCCATGCTCTTGCCACCCCAGAACCCGGACCGCTACTGCATGTTCCCGGTGCGCGCCGACAACGTGTGGAACGAGTACAAGAAGGCCGAGGTGAGCTGAACGATGCACGGCATTAGTTGTGGGAAACAACATGTGAGTGGCAAGGCACTTAATGGTGACAACGTGTGGAACGAGTACACGAAGGCTGAGTGATTTGGGGCTGAGCACTCCTTGCTGGCTGGCTGTTGCAGACGTGTTGGTGGGGCTAGCTGCCAACTGTTCGCTGTGCTTGCCCGTCGTAGGCCTTGTCTGTCCAGCTCTATGCAGTCATGAGGTCGATCAATTATTCAAACGTCACGGCCGGAACCTGTCCATCCGGTTGCAGGTCACTTTCTGGACGGCGGAGGACGTGGACCTGTACCGCGACCCCCACGACTGGCAGGAATTTGTTACAACTCCAATCCATACAGTGTTTTTGTCATTAATGTTTGCAGGTCACTTTCTGGACGGCGGAGGATGTGGACCTGTCCCGCGACCCCCACGATTGGCAGGAGCTGGAGACGGGAGAAAAGTCGTTTGTGTCGTCCGTGCTGGGCTACCTGGCGGCCTCGGGTGCGTTCTGGTGGCGCTGTGCTGAAGCGGCTCCCATGAGCTCAGGTGCTGCTCAGTGCTGTGTCAGGGCCGGTAGTGCCTTGCAACCTGCCCGAGCATAGAGGGCGTATTCCAATGTTGTGTGCGGGCCTGGCCACCTTGCACTCCTGCAGACCGCCTGACCCAGGAGAATACACCCTTGTGCAGTGCTCTGATGTTGCATTGCAAGCCCGTTTGAGCACCTCCTTGCAACGTCTTTGCACCCCTGGAGATCACCTGACCCAGGAGAATACACCCTGTGCAGTTTTTTTGCTGCTGCAATGCTGGAGCAGGATTGAGCACCTCCTTCCAACGCTTCGCACCTCCTGCAGACCACCTGATCCAGGAGAACATCGGCTGCCGCTTCATGACAGACGTGGAGCTGCCTGAGGTGCGCTGCGGGCTGTGCTGTGCTGTGCTGCACATGCTGTGGTCGGGCATGCCTGCATTAACTGCATCATGAGCGATGTGGAGCTGCCTGGGGTGCGCTGCGTGCTGCGCCGTGCCTGCTATGGTAGGCAGAGCGCGTCGGCTGTGCTCTGCAGCATGCATGTCGCATCTGAGCAAGAGCCGCTCCAAACAAAACGTCACGCCACACCCATTTCTCCTGCAGGCCCGTGCCTTCTACTCCTTCCAGCTCTTCAAGCAGGTGAGAACGGCCTGTGATAAATTGCTGGAAGGGAGGTGCCCAGTGCAACAGGCACGTTGGGCACCCTGTTGTCACTGTCCGTCGTCACACATCAATGAGCCCGGCTGGCTGCCCCACAAAACGTGCACACCGAGATGGTGTCCACTCATGTTGCTGCTGCTCGTTTGGCCACAATAGACATGCGGTCCGCCTAATGCTGACCGTGTCCCTACCATGTCAACATCACAACTCATCACAGAACGTGCACACCGAGATGGTGTCGGCGGTGGTGGAGGCGCTGTTTGGCGGCGACGCCGAGGCGGTGCGCACCATCTTCTCCACCAGTGAGCAAATCTGGCAAATCTGCCCTCTTTGTGTGCTGCATTGGGTTGGGTGGCTTGGGTTAGGCGGTGCGCACCATCTTCGCCACCAGAGTGCAATGTGCCAGTGTCGGTGGTCCCAAGGTGTCTCAGTTTCAGCCGTGCAGACTGTGGATTCCCTCAGTAGCGGCGGCCCTGCTGCCCAGAGTTTTGACACGTTAAAGCCTTTGCCTGGTGGGCCGACAGCGCGGCCGCGCCTCGCTGCCTACAGCCCCAGCCTGTCGCAATGCTTCCCCCTGTTCCGTTGGTAACACCAGCCGCATGCCTTGCTCGGGTCCCGCGCCTCCCCCATTGTTCATTGCAGTCCAGGCGCTGCCGGCCATGCAGCAGAAGGTGTCGTGGGTGAAGCAGTGGATCCACAGGTGCGGCCTCCAGGCGTATGGGCCGCTCATTTAGGTTGAGCGATGTGCTGCCCCAGCCGTGCAGCAGAAGGTGTCACCAACCGCAGCATCCGTGCCTCATGCCTGCACCCCAACAAAGCCACAATGCCACGCCATACCCCTCACCTTCCCTTCCCCCTGCTGATCGCATTTTGCTCCGCACCTGCTCCTCCTTCCCGGAGCGCCTGGTCGCCTTTGCCGTTGTGCCTTGCCGCTCTCACCTCTGGCCTCCTACCTTTGCTCCGCAGCGGCTCCTCGTTCCCGGAGCGCCTGGTGGCCTTTGCGGCTGTGGCCTCCGTCTTCAATGCTGGCAGCTTTGCTGGGCTGTACTGGTTCAAGAAGGTTGGTCTCATTGGTCAATGCCAGCGGTCTCTGTTTGTTTGTCCGCGTTCCCCGCCAAAGAATGCCAGCAGATTTGCTGGGGGTGTAGCGACCCACAGCGCCCGGGGAGGTGGCCTCAACATGCGCCGCGCTCTACTCCCCTGCTTGCAGCGCGGCCTGCTGCCGGGCCTGGGGCGTGCCACCGACCTGATCAGCGTGAGTTGGGCGGCTTGCTGTCCAGTTTTCACCATGTTGCTTAGCAGTGCTGTGGCTGTTCTGTGGCATTTCCAGGCTTGTACCATCTGCAGTGTGGCTGCCTCGTCTTGCGCAGGCAGGGGTGGCACCGACCCTGTGGGCTGCGCATTGTCTTATAGCTGCCGGTGCTGCAGCTCAAGACGTGCCGCTGCCCTGTCTGCCCTGCAGCGCGACGAGGGCATCAATGTCGAGGCGGCGGGCGTCATGTACTCGTGAGTCAGTCAAATACCACTAAATGTTGAAAGCCTGCATATTTAAAGAAAGTTGGGGGGGGGGGGGGGGGGGGTG
>VFQQ010001179.1_pt1 | contig 39200 bp, 63 predicted proteins | sample 3512341 | NCBI WGS metagenome assembly VFQQ01 (sample SAMN10412373, study PRJNA504923) | tailings metagenome | isolation source: Relicate 2 Philex TSF1 revegetated site | place: Philippines: Tuba, Benguet | collected 2017-08-29 | reverse complement strand
GGATGGCAACGGGCGGCAGCTGTCAACGCCTGGAGCGAGGGGACCAATCTGCATGGGGGCGTGATCTGCATGCAACACATGCACCAGCTGTCGCACAACCTGCTCGGCCTTCCTGCGCTCCCTGTCCAGGTTGCATTGCTCGCACATCCTCTATCCGCTGATCGCGCGAGACCCTGCGCAGCCCACACACCAGCAAGCACCAGGCCGGACAGAGCTGCACAGCGCCCTGCGCGGCTCGCGGCTGCCGTAGCTGCCGCGGAGCGATTGCAGCAAGCACTTTCCGGGCAAACAGCGCCTGCAGTGGCTCGCCGGGCAGCTGTCCAGCCCGGCGAACAGCTCGCAGGTCCGTTTGCTGGCTTTTGTACCGAACTGAGCTTCTTCTTCGGTGCTTGTAACACTAATTGCGCTTGCTGGGCGGCCGATGGCACCTGGCGGCGCACCGCCACTGCCTTGGCGCACCGCCACTGCCTTGGCTGCACTGCCGCTGCTTGCCCGCCCATGCCGGCTGCTCAGCCCGCCTGCATGGCCTAGAGTGAAGCGCCCAAGCGGGTCCTGTTCTCAAGCCGTTGCATGCGGGCTGCAGCAGCTTGGTGTGGTGCAGCGGCATGCTGGCGCAGCGCCGCCACCTTGGCTGCCGCTGCTTGCCTGCTCATGCCGGCCGCTCAGCCCGCCTGCATGGCCTGGAGCGAAGCGGCCAAGCGGGCCCTCCCTCAGCCACTGCAGACAGGCTGTAGCAAGCCCGGCGTGATGCAGTTGCATGCCAGCACAGTGCTTCCAGTTTGGCATACACCCACCCTTCCCCAATGTTTCCATTGCAGAAAGCACCCTGACTCGTTCCCTCGGCTGATGGTTGTACGTGCATCAGCTGAATTTGTCCCGCCATCCACAAGCGGTAGCAAGTTGGACAACAATTCAACAGTGCTCTTCAGCACTTACACACCTCGGAAAGGGCCTGGGCTCACCCTGAGTTCCGATGGCGCTCTAAGCCGCATGCAACCAAACAATCTCACTCCCCGCCCCCCTCCCCTCTTCGTCAGAACGGAACGGGCGGCTGCTAAGCACGCTCGCCCACCTCGAAGGCGAAGGCCACACTCGCAGCTGCCATCTCCGTGTCCGTCACCTCGGGGTAGTCCGAGCGTGGGAAGTTGAGCGGCGCAAACCTGCACAAGGGTTTGGAGCAGCGTGCAGCTTCGGGTCAAGGATAACAGCACTGAGCGTTGCAACATGCTGCTGCTGTTAGCGCTACAGCATGCTGCTCTGTTGTTGTTGTTAGCGCTACAGCATGCTGCTGCTGCCGTTGTGCTCGCTCGTTTTGCATGCCATCCCAGTGCAGCAACGAGGACAGCACAATGATAATTGCGCCCTGCCAGCCCAGCACGGCACAGCATGAACAGCTGCCCGAGCATGCTGGCGGCATGCATTGTGGCCAACTAGAGCCTGCGCACCTGCCCCACCGCCGCAGCGCCGCCCGGTCGTATGCCCGCGCCGCCGCCTCCTCGCTCGGGCCGTTGTACACCTCCTCCCGGTCAGCACCGATGCGTGCGCGCCAATAGCCGTCGCGAAGCTGGGAGCGGCTGACCCCGCGGAACCTGGAGGCGCCCCTGCGACCCTGCGCCTCGCCGCTGGCCACGCGCCCCATGGCACGCAGCGTCGCGGCGTACTGTATCAAAACAGCGCAGCGGGGAGAGCAAGAGTGACCAGCCAGCAGCAGCAGCAGGTGCCGCACATGTGAAGGAAGGCAGGCTGGCATGAGGAAGAAGCAGCGGCTTCCCGCTTGCAATCAGTCCACAGCTGCATGACAAGCCGAGCTCTAATAAAGCAGAACTGGGCTCTCGTTTGCTAGCACAGCGCACCTCGTGAAAAGTGTCGAAGAAGTCCATCTCACGCTGCACGTCGGCCGTCATGAGGTGTGGCAGCTGGTACGGAGCTGGCTCCTGCTGGCCGCGGTGCAGCAGGTACAGGGCGTTGCATGCAGATGTGGGAACATGGATACAGACCAGAGAGTAAATAGAAAGGTCTGATGCAAAGCAGGCCATCAGGCAAGTACCGACAGCACTTCCGAGTCACCGGCAGGGAGCTCACCGGTCGCGCACGTGCGCTGCTGCTTCAGCAGTGGCATGGTTGGCGCCCAGAGTCACTAATGAATTGTCCACAGTCAGCCGGCCTCTCCAGCCGAGCATCACCCTATCCACACCAACAAAAGCTTGGGGGGCGGCCATGCTGGCCTGCGAGGGAATGGAGCAGCGGGGTGAGCAGCAGCAGTCGGCGGCGGCGGGGATGAGCGCAGCGGTCGGCGGCGGCGGGCATGACAGCAGCCTTGGGCGGGCTGCCGCGCCCTGCTGCAGCATGCCGCCCATGATGCTTCCCATGAGCTCGCAGGAGCGCCCAAACCCGCACCTGGGCTGGGTCGCGTGGCCACGGGCCAGCGGGGGCGCCCCCACGCGTCTGATCGCGTTTCCACGACCTGCTGATGTGCGATTGCCGCACGAACTGCAGGCCAGCGGCGGGTTTGTGGCACGCTGAGTGCTAGCTGGCCGCTGGTGCGCCGGGAGCAGCAACAGGTGCGCAGAAGAGCCGGCTAGAGGCACCAGAAAATCGATCGGGACGTTTTGGGACCGGGAGGAGCGGCTTCGGCTCGGCGTACGGCGCCGCCACCGCCGCTGTGCCTGCTGGTGTGCATCGGGCTCTGCACAGCTAGCGCTGCAAGCCATGTTCCAGCAGCCAGGCAGTCATATGCAACACTGCCAAACATTGAGGGCGCGCCCGGGCGGCATTCGCCTGTCAAGGGCAATGGGTGCCGCGGTGGGTCACACACGAACTGATCAGGTTCACTAGTAATCTGGGCTGCAGGTCAACGTTACACTTGTTTGCAAAAGGACGTGGTATCTAGAATGCAGCACTGGCTTCACAAATTGACCGACAAACAGCATATGATACAGAAACACACACTCAGAGGATAAGGGTACTGGCTAAGCTCCACAGCTCATAAGTCTGCCGCTGCCCACGCTCATGCCTCCGGGTCGGCCAGCAGCGGGGCCGCCAGCGCAAAGCGTGCGGCGGCCTTGCGCGCCGCGCCGGCATAGTCAAACGTGAGGGCGATGCCCAGCATGAGGCAGGCCTGCACCGCGTTGGCCGCCAGCGCGCCCGTCCACAGGCCGTGCAGGCCCCAGCCACGAGCAAAGGCCAGGTGATGCGCCAACGGGATGGCCAGGAACCAGTAGGTGGCAATGTTGGCCAAGGCGCCCACCTGCGCATGAGGGGGTGGGGTGGGGCATCAATTGTCATGGCAGCTGAATTGAGGCATTAATCCATTGACTTGCTGGGTGGCAGATGCACACCTCCCGCCAACTGCCCTGCCCCATTCGGCCACTAAACCCATCAACCTTCCTCCCACCCAAACCCAGCCCACCCCCAGCCTGCCCACCTTTTGGCGCCCGCTGCCGCGCAGCAGGGAGGAGAGCGAGAACACGGCGCCGTCCAGCAGCATGGAAGAGACGAACAGTGGCATCAGTCCCAGCGTGGCATCAATCACCGGCTGCACGTCGGTGAGCAGGCGCACCCAGGCGGCGCGTGCAGCCAGCAGGGCCGCCACCAGCGCGGACAGCGCAGTCATCGTCATGCCCAGCGCAGCAAAGGTGGCGCGGCGCGCAGAGTGCGGGCACCCCGCGCCCAGCGCGTTGCTGATGCGGATGGAGGCCGCCATGGACACGCCAAACACCACCATGAAGCTGCGGCGGAGGAGGCAGGGCCGGCGGAGCACGCTTGGTCATGTCTGTAGTTGAACAACAGCAGCAACAGCCGGCAGGCTAGATACCTTATGCGGAACCACATCAACAATAGTGAAGCTGCTGCCCACTTGTGACAGTAGAGCTGTGGCACATGTCAGGCAGGCTGACACTCGTGCTGACGAGTGGGACACCCAGTTGCCACTCACGAGACGGAGTTGGTGAGGTTGGCCACACCCATGGTTGCCACCGCCAGCGTGGCGTCCGGCAGCCAGCCAGACATGAGGATGAGGGCCTCGAAAGACCACCACCTATGTAGGGTGGAGGGGTAAAGTGGAACGGCGCCGGTGAGTAGCAGTTAGGCATGCGATGCTGCCAGTCAGCTGGGCCTGCTACGGCTGCCCACATGACCGAACGCCCGCCCTCCTCCCTCTCTTCTCCCAAGCGTTGCACAAGCGAGCTCAGCACAGCACGTCCCGCTCACTTCATGCAGATCATGACGATGCTGGGGATGGCCAGCGAGAGGTACTGGCCCCAGCCCCGCAGCGCCTCGCGGCTCCAGCCGTGCCACACCGCCTGCTCGCTGCCGCGCAGCCTGGGGGCAGCAGTGGGAATGGAAGGGAGCAGAGTTGCAGAGCGGCATGGCCTCCATGAAACGATTGGCATTGCTGTGGAGGCCAGTGAGGGCAGGCGGAGTGGCGTTACCGATGGCAACCGACCGGCATTCCACAGGGGCATAGCAGCAACGGCGACAACAGCAGCTAGTAGCCCACCTGGCATTCCGTGCAATCACGTAGCTGCTGATCAGCAGCAGCGAGGTGGCTTGCAGGCAGACCACCGCCACTGCACAGCGTTCAGAGGGCAGGGGTGTGTGCACAATCACGCGCTGTGTGCCTGGACATCGGGCAGGGCTGCACCAGTGCAGCAAACTGCGACAGAACACCAACAGAGCATCATCGCATGCATGGCTGTGCATGGTTGTGCTGCACTCCACATGCATGCACAGCATAGCATGCACAGCACGCTCACGTGCTGCGCCATCCAGGCCCAGCCCCATGCGGACAATCAGCAGCCAGTTGAACAGCGGGGACAGCGCAGCGATGATCGCATTGACGGCCGTGTTTGGTGCCGTCACGCGCTGAGCCAGCAGCGAGCGCTTGAGCGCTTCGGCAATGCCCAAGCTGCGCAGGGTGGAGCAGCAGGGCAGTTTCGCGTGAGTGGCAAGGCGACCGCTCGAGCAGCTTCAGCATTTTCGCACTGCACATGTGCCTACAGCCGACTCAGCACTGCACGCAGCTGGCAGGCGGCTGCTCTCACCAGGGCAGCGATGGGGACAGCAACCGCATGTAGCGGGCCGCCACTGCCGACAGCTCTGGCTCCTGCCGAGACAGAGGGCAGCTGGGGCACAAGTCCCTTTCAAAGTAGCGTGAGGCAGCTGGGTGTACGCATCACAGTCAGGGGCTGGGCAATAACAGCGTCGCACCTGTCCCTTCAGTCAAATCCTGCCCGGCTGGCCGCCGCCCCACCATGTTCACCACAGCACTTGACCCAGCTTCCTCATCTGCCGCCCATGTGCGCCCCCACCTGCCCCAGCGCAAGGAACAGCGTCTCGGACTTGAGCCACAGCGCCATGATGATGAGGGAGAACACTGTGTTGACCAGCAGGGCGCGCTGCGGGGAGCAGGTGCATTGCGAGCAACCCCTCGATAGGTAACCAAAGCAGCACACGTGCGGTGAACAAGCGCAGCATGGAGCGGTTGAGCCAGCCAATGACGTGTGTACTGTGCGGCCAGCATGCGCTTTGCCGAGTACCCTGCACCACTCCTGCATCCAGCAAACACACACCCAACTCCTGCTCCGCACCTGCACCACCAGCCCAAAGGCGCGGTAGTTTTTGGCGCCCCAGGCCTGCCCGCACAGCGTGTCCACGGTGCCAGTGAAGCCCATCATTGCCGACATGCCTGCAGTGGGGGCAGGCCATTGAAAAAGGAAAGGCTAAAGTGGGAGCCACAATCTATATCTGTTTCAGCCTGCCCTCCACTTGGCCGCAGCAGCTGGTCCCTGAAAATGCGGCATGCATCGCTATCGCAGCACCGCTGACCCGTGACGTTGAACACAGACTGGGCCAGGACGGCGGCGGACAGCTGCAGCCCGCCCAGCCGGCCCACGAAGCTGACGCCGATGGCGGACGCCACAAAGGTGGCTGCGTTGGACAGCTGCGGGTGGATGGTTGAGGAGCGGGGTAGAGTGGAGGGGTGGGAGCAGCGAGGCAGGTGCACTACCGTGGCTCCCACGCAGCTGCGCAGGGTCGCAATCCAGTTTAACAACACGGTCACACATCCAGCACAGAAGTCAGTAAGCATCTACTGATACTCATGCAACTCTCACCGCGATGGGGAGCGCCAGGCGCAGCAGGCTGCGGGCCTCGGCGCCCCACCCCGCCGCGCCGCACCGCCCGTCGTCCGCTTTCAGGTTGGCCACTTCCTCAGCTGCCAACTTGGGCGGCTGGTTGTGCGCTAGCGTGTACGAGGACAGGGTGGCCGACAGCTGGGTGGCGATGGCTGGCACTTCTGTGCACTCCTCAAAGGCGTCCTCCCAGCCCAGCTTGGCGGCGGCAGCAGCGGCCGGGCCGTCGGTGGCGGGGCCGCTGCCCGCAGGCAGCAGCGGCGCCTGCGGGTCGTCACCCTCGAACGGCGACTGCCTGAGGCGCGAAGGCGGGCCTCCAGGCGCCGCCATTGCGAGCTGAGCGGTGGGGCAGGCGCCGGCTGGCTCGCCGAGGGGCTGTGGGTGGCTTGCAGGTGCTCTGCCAGGCTACTGAAGCACGTGGTAGAGGTAAGGAGTGGCCGGAATGGCGGTGTGAGCGTGGCAGCAAGCCCTTCTCCATCCAGCTGGCGGGTGGTTCCTCCGGCTGCTGCCAATCTGCCCCTACATCCATGCGCTGCTGTGCGGGCCCTGGGAGGCTGGGGTTGATTCCGTCAAGTTTGCGGCCACAAAATTAGGGTGTTGCTGTGCTCCACAGCATCTTTTATGATGTACCGTGTTGACATGGTTCGAATGGCCTTGCCTTTGTTGCCCATCACCGCCTGCCTCGCTTCCGATGTCTCAGCCTGGCTAAGCGGCGGCGCAAAGCGTTGACATGGAGTTGAAGTCATGGAGAGATGCCTAGGATAACTTCAGCTGCGACAAGTTAGGCAGCTGCTAGCAGAGACAGCGTCGCAGAAACGGACAGCACCTCTGATCGCTCCGCCGCAAACCGCTGCTGCTGCTGCCGCTGCTGCTGCTCCTCCTCATCCTGCCGTGGCTGCAAATCCAGCGCCGCCAGTCCGTCTGCAACCTGGTCGCTCCTTGCTGCGTTGTCTGCGGCACCGCCATCACGAATGCAGCGCAGGCCGCAGAAGTTTGACCGGGTGTTGGGGCCAATGATGCCGGGGCAGTAGACGCCAACCAGCGGCACCTGCTTGCCAGGATGTGTGGGCAAGGGTGCACGGGAGTAAGCCAGCTGGAGCAACACCAAGCTGTGGTTCAATGAAGCTTCAGGCGCAGCGGCAGGGGATGGGTAGGGTGCAATGTGCAGGCAAGGCCGGCCCGGCCGTCGCTGTGCCGCCCACCAGCCCTCATCCCCGGTCACCTGCGGTGCGAGCCGGTGCACAGTCGCCATCTCCCGCTCGATCCGCCACTGGCGCTGCAGCACGCCCCGGTCTGAGTCATTGAATGCCAGAAGCGCACAGCGCGCTGCAGCCCTGGCCGCCGGATCTTGTGCCGGCGGGCGGCGGGAGAGCAGCGTGGGCAGCTCCGCTTCAAGCACCTCTGCGGCGCATGTTGGGTGAACAAAGAAAAGTGTCAGCCGCCACATGTAGGTGCGAGCACAGCGCTGCATGGTGGCACTGGGGCGCCTACCAGCAGTGCTCAGCTCAATTCAGCTGAGCCGAGCCTCACCCTCGCATGGACGACCATCCCACACCAACGACACAAGTGCCCAAGGCGGCTGCAAGCCCACCTTTGGCGGCGGGCCCTCCTTGCACAAGCACCCACTGCGCGCACAGCATCTTGCCGGGACCGTACTGCCCCTCATCCAGAATTGCACGAGCGGCTGGCAGGTCCAGCGGCAGCACTGCAGGGCAGGCAGGTGACATGGAAAGCGGGCCTTCATGCGCCAGGCGAGCATGGCAGGGGGCATGGAGCACAGTCAGTGGGCAGGAAGCTAAGGAAGCTCGGCTGCATTGGTTGCAGCTGTGAATGCAACAGGCTGGGCGCTCTAGCTGGCGAAACTGCGCACACCACACCATGGCTCGCGCCACATTCGTCCACCCTCTTGCCCCGGCATGCCCTGTTTCTCACCACAGCCATACACATGGAAGAGGCCCTCGTGCTGCTTCAGGCCCATGCTCATGACCACCACCGGACGGCCGGCCCGCACACACGCGCCGTAGTTGCCTGGTCCTGCAGCAGTAAGCAAGAAACGTGCAGCGGCAAGCAAGGGAAGCGCATGTTGGGAGTGTGCGCAGCAACAGCAGCCGGTGTGAAATGATCATGTACAGCCAAGACTGCCACCCCAGCGGCACATGCCCGCAGCAGCGCACTGCACTGCATGCTGCACGGCATGGACCGCATCGAATGCAGCTCAGCAATGCAGTCGCTGCACATGCCACCCTGCTAAATGCAACTGCCCAGGCACCCGAGCGGTCGGCCGCCCAGAAAGCCAGCTCCGCCCCTCCTGGGTTCTCAAGCAGAAAGTGGATCAGCGCCGAGCTGGCTGCAATGGGGGGGGGGGGGGGGGGGGGGGGGGAGTTGGGACGCTTAAACGGCTGCAGCATGTGCGCAAGTGTGTGCAGCTGTCGAAATAGAAGCTCGGCAGGGGCCCCGCCTGGACCAGAGAGCAGGCAGCAAAAGAGAATGAACGCAGGTCTCACCGGGCAGCGAGCCGCCGGGCTGCTCCTCATTATTGAACAGGCTGGCCAGCTGCTGCGGATCAGCAGACACCGAGTCCACGATGAACACCGGCTGGGCTGCACGGGGGGCAGGAGCAACGGCAGTGCCAAAAAGTAGTTGGGCCAAGGGGTGGGAAGAAGAAGAAGAAAGGGCTGCCTCAGCCCAGCTCCACACCAGTGGCAGCGGCTTGCAAGCCCCACTCTGCTGCACGCATGCACGCCGGCCAGTGCAGAAAGCAATGTAGCCCAGCTGAGAGGCAACCCAAGCCCAGCTTGCAAACAACCGAGTCAAATGTAGAGGACTTACGCCCAAGGATTGGGTGCATGCCAAACGCCTCGCCAGCCGCCTCCACGAGCCGCACTTCTGCGAACACAGCATCCGCGCCCTCGGCTGTTTTGAGAGTCAGGGCAGCCAACACAAACGGCGGCGCCGGCGCCGGTGTAGCGCCGCTGCCGCTCGCCTTGCACACAACAAGGCCGCAGAAGTTGGTTGCTGCAGTGGCGGCAGCAGAGGGGGTGCCCTCCTCGCTGCTTGCCGGGGCTCGGTAGTGGAGGCTGCCGGCTGAGATACCGCCTTGAATCACAACCCCCGGCCAGGCCCGCTGCAGGCGTGCTAGCAGGCCGTGTGGCTGTGGCAGTGACATCATTTACGGCTCGTGGTCTGCACAGAACAGCAGGATGCTGGCTGGCTCAGCGCCGGCCGGCAGCACCAGCCAGGTGGCCAGGGCTTCCCGGTCGGCAGCGGCATCTGCCAAGGGGCGGGAGTGGGCATGCCGAGGGTGAGATGCCAAACAGCGGCAGTCAAGTGGCATAGCACAGCAACGGCAATGTGCTGCACTGGCAACCACACGGCCCCCACTACAAGGGCCCACCTGCCAAGCTGATGGGTTGGCCCAGCTTGTGCCGTGCGCCTGGGCCGGGCGGCGCCGCTGCCGCTGCAAATGGCACCACAGCGCGCCCCGGCAGGCTGCCCAGCAGCAGTGCCACGCCCTGCTGCGGGCCAGACGGCGGGTCGTGGGTGCAGCAGTCCACGAGGCTGCTGCCGGGCTGGCCCTCCGCGCCAATGACGCCATCGCCTTGGCAGCCCACTACCGCACAGCCCGGCGGCAAGCGTGCCGCCAGCAGCTCGGCAGCCCTTGCCCCGGCAGCGCCTTGGCGGTAGGTAAACATCAGCGCAAAGCTGGGTGATGTGCCGGACAATCCATTGAGAGCCTGTTCGCATGCCCGCTCCACGGCGCTGGCCAGTGTACCTGCCGTGGAAACGCCAGCGGCGGCGGCGGGAGCGGCGGCGGCGGGAGCGGCCGGCGGCGGCGGACCGCTGTCGCCGGCAGCCGGGATTCCGCCAGGATCTGACGCTTTGTTGGCACTACCCGGCATGGCGGGAGCCAGCTGGGGCGGAGCCGGGCGGCGCTACAGTAGGGTTGCGCCCGTGGTGGCAAGCGCGGCACCAGCTTTTCTTGGCGCGAATCAGGATCAAGACACGGCACAGACACTCCAAGCCGGTTGAACGAGCATGATGCGGGCACCCGTCTGGCGCCGCTCCGCTGCCGCCGCCATGCTGCATGCTTCCCCCGCCTGGCCCGCCGGCCAGCCTTGCACCCTTCCTGGCGCCAGGGCGAAAGCATGGGCTTCTATGATAATAGATCTGTAATTTGCAGTGATATAACCTGATGCTGCCGCAGCAGTCATCAACGCCGCCGCCGCGCCGGCCGCTTCACTGCCGGCACGGTGCATCGCCGCTGCGGATCCGGGGACCACCCCGCCTTGCACTTGAGGCAGCGGTCCGCAAAGTCGCACTGCAGGGGCAGCGGATGGGAAGCAGATCCAAGGATTGCACGGTGTCTACAGGCACGGTGCAGCACACAGAGCGATGCACAGGCACGGCACATTGCACAGATGAAACGGTGCGCCTCATACCAAGTTCAACCCGTCACATTCCATATCAGCAGACCTCACACAACGCCCGCACAGCAAGCGGGGCACGCTATGCACGCCAATGGCACACCTGCTGGCAGTTCTTGACGCTTGCGGGGCATGCCGACACGCACTGCGCGGCAGCGAGCAGAACGGACACCTCAGACCTGGGCAACCGCTGTTGACCATGCATGCGTGCATGCATGCATATGCTGTGCTGGGTGGCAAACTCAAGGTAGGGACAGGCGCAGCACCAGCAGCGTCATTCATCTGGACTTCCAAAGCTGCTCAAGCTCACCCGATTGCTGGCCGCGTCCAGCTGGATTTTGTGCTTGCCCATGGGCTGCCCGTATACTGGCCGCTCCCAGCAGGCGGTGCAGGCTCCGCCGTCGCAGGACGAGCACCAGCTGTCGCCCGTCGCCAGCTGGCACTTGTGCGGCAGCACATTTTCCTTGTAAGCAATGGCTGCTGCGGTGCTGCCTCCAGAGGCATAGAAGCCTGGCCCGTACCAGCTGCAGAGCGCAGATGTGAGAGGGAAAACATGCGCCTTCATGAGCAGCCATGGCCGGCAAGGTGGCAAGTGGCATACATGCGACCAATGTGCACTTGCACCCTGCGCCTGCAGGCCAGCAGCGCTGCCGGCGCCAGCATTCAAAACTCTCGAGCTGCCAGGCATGGCTGCAGCCGCATCCACTCACCATACAACAAACTCCATCGTGCTGCACGCCGAGTAGCCGCACCCCAGGCGGGTGGTGTTGGCCCACACAACTGCGTGGCAGTACCGGCCCGGGGATGGAGCAGGGTAAGCACAGAAGTGCGTGACCAAAAGCTGGCGGCAGGCAGCAGTGAGTGCACAGCTGCTGTGCTACGCAGGTGCATCAGCTGCAGGCCAGGTGGAACAACTCCGCGCCCACTCACTGTTCACAAAGTGCCCGATCGGCACCAGCGGGTCCCGGCTGGTGCCCGGCTGATCGTAGTTGTAGCTGGTGGCTTCCAGGTACAGCGCATAGGTTGCCCAGCTGCACACGTCCATGCCTCGGAAGGTGTACTTGACGGCACCCTTGGGACTGGAGTACTGCAGGAGCAGGCAGGCCGAATGGGGAGGCATGTGCAGCTAGCGAAGGCAGCCGCAGTTTGGTTCGGCACATGCCTGTTGCTGCTGGGGCTTGATGGTGCAGCGCGGGGCGCACATGCCGGCAACGATCCTGGCAGTGCCACGCCTGCTCTCTTCGGCAGCCAGCCAGCCGCCCCTCTCCTCACAATGCTCTCGCCGTTTGGGTAGAGCGAGCGCCCGTTGCTGTGGCCCCAGCTGCATTTATCGGCATGCGCCTGGGCCTTGGCTGCAAGGGCGGCATCCCACTTGAGCGCCGGCACACTGCAGGGCAGGACAGAGAGGAGGGCACGAATGACGCAGGGGGCACAGAATTACTGCGGCAGGCACAGTGTGGTGTGGATGCCCCATCGAGCAGCCAACAGTCACAAACCCACAACCGGGCCTGCTGGGCGCACGTGTGCGGCAGCGGCGGACCGGCTCACTTGTGCTGTGCCCGCAGCTTGTTGTGCATGTCCAGCACCCCCGCCTGGAACGATGGGCAGCCCGGGCCTGCGGCATGGCAGTGAAAGAGAAGGTGAGGTGACGAGCATGATGCAAATGAGCTGCCGCCCAGAGCGGCGGCGCCGCACGACGGCAGCGGTGCCTCACCTGCCGCCGCCGCGGCTGGCGATGGTGCTGACGCCGATGCAAGGAAGGCGATAAGCAGCAACGCTGTGCTCTGCCGCATGCTGGCCGCGAGCGCCGTCGGTGTGGGTCGCCGCCACTGTTTCTCCCGTCGTGCACGTCCTTCTAATCGACGAAAACACCCTCAAGGTTGATGTGTGCAGCGGTACCTCGGCGCCCGAGGCGCCGCAGAGAAGGCGGGCTGCCACAGCATGCTCAGCACACCGCTCGCGGCTCTGCTTCTCCGCCCTGGCTGTTGCCGCAGGCCTGAGAGGTAGGCTTACAGAGTTGAACAGTCGGGCTGGCTTGCAGCCGTTTCCAGGCTCTAACAATACAAGGCAGAGGGCTGAGTTGACGAGAAGACGCAGCAGAAAAGAAGCAGGGAGGCGTGCATTCGAGGCGCAGATTTGGCAGGGGCGGTAACTGAGGCCCGCTCAAGGAAGCGATCAAGAGCAATCTATGCAGTAGGGTGCGATACGTTTATGCTGATAAGATAGGGGATGCATACAGAGGCCGAGAGAAAACTGGTTCAATAGCGGCACGGCGAAAATCAGAACGCGCAGCAGCCAAGCAGCCCTGGGGCATCACTCGCTCTTGCCTGCCGCCTGCGGCTGCTTGGGCTGCTGAGGCTGCTGCGGCGGCGGCTGGGCGTCCTCAGAGGGTGCTGTGGAGGCCACGAGGCCAGCAGCCGCAACAGCGGCACCGCCGGCCCAAGTCAGGGGCCCAAGCTCCTCTCCACCCAGCAGCACCCAGGCCAGGCCCGCCGCCCAGAGTGGCTTGGAGCTGAAAATGACCTGGGCCTGCGCCGGTGCCACGTGCTTCTGGCCCTGCAGGAATGAATGCGGGAAGCGGCAGGGGCAGTAGGGTCAGGTTTACCGGCAGCAGCAGCGGGAATAGCAGGCGGGCGAGGTGGACGATGCAAGCAGGGCACAGCAGGAGTGGCCAGCGCACACAGACGGCCCGCAGGCACAAGCTGGCTGCTGAGTAGGCAGCTTTGGTAGCATGTGTGCGTGCTGCCGCGCTGCGTGGGCTGCCGCAGACAACGGGCACTCTCCTTGCAGCACAACTGGTTGAACAACGAAACACAGGAGCCAAAGCTCACCATGACGTGGAGGTAGGAGGCCAGAGCGCCGGGGCCAAGGCCTGCCCAGCCCAGGGCCGCCCAGGAGGCTGGATCGGAGTAGCCGCCCCAAAGAGCCGCCAGGCCGTCTGCATTGGCCGCTGCCACTGCTAGCGCGCCCAGCGCCAGGCTGCCCAGCACCACAGACTTCCAGGTGGCGATCTGTGGCAAGCAGGGAAATGGAACAGGCGCTGGTTGAGCCGGTCTGGCTCAGGCACGAGACGGTTTTGGCAGGCCGCCAGGCATCATAGCACCATGGAAATGCTGCGCCAGTCCACAGTCGGCAGAACAGAAGCTATTACGGCAGAGTGAGGAGCAGCATTGCCGGCCTTGCCGAAGAGCCGGCAAGAGAGAAAGCTCAGCCAGAGGCGGCAGCCAGTCACCTGGACGGATGGCAGCGAGCGTGCATAGCCCGTCATGCGGACCACGGCCATGGAATAGAAGAGGGCTGCCGCTAGGATGGCGCCATCGCCGCCTGCAGCAGGAATGCAAGGGCAGGCCGGCACGAGCAGAACGTTAGCAAGCGAAGCTGGTGGATGGGCAGGGCAAGCACTGTGCTTCACCTGCCGGCACACGCGACTCTTCCCCCCGGCTGTTGCTGCTGACTGAGCTGCTGCTGACTGAACCCCACACAGCAACTCAACCGCGACTCACCCAGGTGCAGCCCTGCCGCCGCCAAGCTGGCGCCGCCGCTGGCCTCTGCTGTGGCTTCATCCGCAGTGATCAGCAGGCAGCCAAACAGCGCCAAGCCGCAGGCGGCCCACACTCGGCGCCCAGGGCGGTAGCCAGCCAGCATCGAGAGCAGCGGGGTGAGCAGCACGGTGGCTTGCACCAGGAAGCTGGCCCGAGTGGCCCCCACCATCTGCAGGCCAAGAGTCTGCAAGGGTGGAGCAGAGGGGGCAGGGAGGCGAGGCAGTTGCTGTGGGGCTGCAAGGGGGTGGTGCAGCACACGTGCCGGCTAGCATCCCAACCAAAACAGCAAGGCAGGCATTGCACAGGTCTGCTCAATGCCGTTGAGGCTGCCATTGCAGACCCTGCACCCGCAGGCAGCGGCAGCGGCAGCGGCAGCAGCAGTGGCGCGCACCTGCAGCCAAGTTGCGCTGTAGTTGAAAAAGCCCAGCTCCAGCGCTGCCTGCCACAGCTTTGGCGAGCGCAGGAAGAGCCAGTCCTCCAGAGCATTGCCGCTGCCGCCGCTGCCGCTGCCCGCTGTGCTGCTGTCACTGCTGCTGCTGCCATTGCTGCCTTCGCTGCTGCTGCCGCAGCCGTCCATGGTGCGTTGGAGGGCGAGCGATGTGAGCAGCAGGATGGCGCTCTGCAGAATGCCGCGAGCCGCCATCACAACGACGGCATCTGGCGGGTTGGGCGACTCATACAACAGCCGCACTGACGGCGCGTAGCTGCCCCACAGCGCTGCTGCGCCCAGCAGCGCAAGCTTGGGCAGCAGATCGGCGGCGGCGCCGCCGCCTGCCGCTGCTGCAGCCGCCGCTTTGGTGGGTGAATCTGCCGCGCCGCGATCTGGCGCGCCCTGGCCCTCCTGCCGGCTCGATTGGATGTTTTCATGCTGGGCCGGCCGCTCCAGCGTCTCTGGCTGCCGCAGCCCAGTCGAGGCATGGGGCACTGAAGGCTTGTGCTGCACTGGGCGCCGCCCCGCGCCGCCAGTGCTCCGATGAGTGGCCCCAGATGTGCTAGATGGCCGCTGCTGGGCCGCGCACTGGGGCAGAACGCGCGCACGCAATAGCGCCGTGGTAGGCCGGCCGCTCATACTGGCTTGACCGCTGATCGAAGATCTAGAGCCAGCGGGACATGGGTATGATGCGGCATGCGTAGCTGGGCACGCCTGTGAAGGGGCCCAGCAAATGACCCAGCATGCTGTGCTGCACTTGCAAGCACTCTGCTGACGCGCTGGCAACCTCTTCTGCAGGCTTTGCAAGGCATTTTGGACATAGAGGCGCCGCAGGAGGGCGGCAGACACATAGCGCCGCAAGTCGCCGCCGCCGCCGCCGCCACAGCATGACCCTCCACCGGCCCGCACTTGCAAGCCACTGGCCTGTGAGATCAGGATGTCAATGCGATTTTGTTACAGGCCTGTCGATGTGATGCAAAATGGATACAGGCTCACCGACAGGGGGCTGCCCGCTCACTTGGTGGCCTGAAAAATAAGCCGCAGCGCCTCCACGAATGGTGTGGGCCGCACGCCCAGCACCGCCTGCACCGGGCGAGCGGACAGCAGACAGCAACACAGCAGCAGGTAAGTCTGGTGCTCTATAAAGAGCTCGGAGCTGCCTGAACAGCAATGGACAATGGAGGCCCGCGGCCGTGCAGAGCAGCATTGCCAAGCACACGCTTTCCTCAACCGCCTCCCGGCGTGCAAGCAGCCGGCGTGCAGCCATGCAACTAGGTTCCACGGACAACCGTTACTTCCTCCATGTTCGAGTCCTGCGAGAGAGACACTCAAACCAAGGCAACCCGCACAGCCCACCTGCAGTCGGCTGGTGTCCATGGAAATGTCGGCGGGGGTGGCGCAGGTGCGGGGCACCGAGGCCGCAGAGCCCGGCTGCACCAGCTGAGGGTCGTAGCCGCGAACCTGCAAGGGAGTTGAAGCGTGGCCAACAAGGACACAGAGTAAAGGACCAGAGGAAGCGGCGATAGCGCCCTGGCGCCCGGCTGCACCGGCTGCGGGCCTAGCCGCAAACCTGCGAGTTGACAAGGGCATGGCAGACGGGGGACATGAGCCGTAAGACATGGGCAGGCTCCTACGGACACATTGACTCATTCGGTACAGCAGCTCGCTCTGCACACCCCAGGGCCATGTCCACCCGGTTAATCTTCTGCGGCCCTCTCTTTTGCAGCTACCGTATCTGCCCTTTGTGACCGCCCACAGCATGTTGATGATGCTTTCACAAGCCGCGGCACAACAAACCGCTACACAACAGCTCACCCTGCACAGCGCCAGGGCCATGTCCACCCGGTTAATCCGCTGCGGCCCGCCCACATTGATGATGCGCTCGCCAGCTGAGGGCGGCAGCTGGCCGCAGCGCTCGACGGCGGCGCAACAGGCGGCCACAAGGTCGCCCACGTAGGTGGGGGTGCGCCACTCGTCATCGAAAAAGGTGGAAGGTTTCTGCAACAGTTGGGACGGGAGGGCAGGCACGATCTGATGAGGGCCAGCGCAGGTGAGGGACCCATGCGCGGCATGGTGCACCCCGTGTTGGCAAATAAAGTGGGCAGGGTTTTGCGGGCGTGGTGACAGGACGGGAAGTGGTGCAGCGAGGAACAACAATGCACCTTGGCAGCCAGATTGGCGTCGATGCTTTGCAGGAACTGGCCGCGGCGGGTGGGGTTGGGCGGCGTCGGGCCGAAAATGATGGATGGCCGCAGAATGACGTGGTGCCTGCAAGACAGGGGCACCAGAGGGACAGTGGCACAAGGAACAGCTTTGGGCTGTGCCTGGCTGCTTTTGCAAGCTAACGCAAGCTAGGATGTGCCGGCGGCAGCAGCAGCATGCAGCCAGCACGGCAGCCAGAAGCTGCGCCGCAACAGCACAGGGAGCGCCGTCCTGCCTGCCGGTCCTTACCCAGGCCATGCTGCCGCCACCGCTGCCTCTGCATCTGCCTTGGACCTGCGCACAGCGGTGGCACTGCTGTTAGGCAGGATTCCCCTGATCACAAGCCGCAGCTCAACTCCCTGTGCGGTACATGCTGCTGCCCTTCTTTTGCCGTACTACGGTCCCTAGCAAGCCGCTGCCCAGGCACCAACCTGCCATATTTGTTCACTGGCCGCAGCTCAGCTTCTTCGCGGTACATGCTGCTGCTGCCCTCGTACACATGGTCGGTGGAGAGATGCACCAGGGCGGGGCGGCTGCAGCAACAGGGCAGGAGAGGATGAGCAGTGGGCGAATAGAACAGCGCACAGGTGCACCAGGGCGGGGCGGCTGCAGCAGCAGGGCGGCGAGGATGAGCGGTGGGGAACAAAGCAGCAGAGGGCAGGGCGGGTGAAGCAGCGGGATGGAGTAGCGCAGGGCTGGATTGGGGCGAACCTTCCAACCAGGCAGGGAAGGCACAGCAAGACTTCTGAGCAGGAACAACACGCTGTTGCAAACAGGAGCTGCTGCAACCCCCTTACTACCCGCACAGCGCGCCCAGCGCACCTGCCGTGCCGCGCTGCATGGCTTTCCAGCGCAGCCAGCAGCTGTGTGGGGATGTTGATGGCACGTGCTGCCGTCTCCCCGTCACCCTCGCAGGCCGCAGGGGCAGCCTGAGCGGCGCAGTTGATGACCCTGCAAGGCGACGCAAAGGCAGAGTGCTTGCATGGGAAGGTGGGCTGGCAAGATTGGCGGCACAAGGCGGCCACACGGGCAGCGCGCAACATGCACCAGGACAGTGGCAGCAGAATCGCACACCGCAGCATGGCCGCCTGCATGCAGCATGTCAAGCGGTGCTGCGCCTTAGAATCCTCGCATCATGCGCCTACGAAACGGCAGGATCAGTGTCTGAAACGCACGCTGTGAGGGGCCCCAGCGCATCCAAGCAGGACTGCAGGCCCTCCCCCGATGCTAGGTCCACCTGCGACCAGGGCCGGCTGAAAACTGCCGTGATGTGCATCACACATCTATAGGCTGGCAAGCCAACGAGGAAAGGCTCAATTGCTCCGGCATGGCCGCCTCGCGCTGCTTCCCCAGCTTGTTGCCGCCGGTCGGTCCGCCTACACCGCACCTTGAACACCTTGACATTACCATCAAACTTGGGCTCCTGGCCGGACCAGTACGTGGCGCCCACCTGCACCAGCGAGCAAACTTTTGTGGGCTTGCATCTCCAGCCGGTGCTGCGACGGCAGCAGCGGCGGTGGCGACAGCGGCCAGAAAGCGCAGTTTCGGCGCGATCGGCTGCCCACACCGCACCTGCCAGCCGCGCTGCGCATAGTCCTGCACCACAAACTGGGCGGCGTAGCCCGAGGCGCCTGTGACCAGGACGGTGCCCGCTGTCATGGCTGGTGGGTGCCAAGAGGCGATCGGAGGAAGTGTATCAGCGCGGGTGGCTCGCCGACAAGCCAGAGATGCCGGGCTGCCACTCAAACTTTGCGGCGGCAGCGTGCCCGGCGCGGCGCCGCACCACCCGCCGCATTGTCACCGGCAGTTCCCTTGCAGCACTGCACGAGAGCTTGAAGTAGAGCCTTGCCGTGCTGCAAACAAGCTTAGCGGCTGTGTTAAAGGCTTGGTTTACATCTCGGTACACAAGCAATCTACATTGTACATGCTCCCTCCCTCTCGCTGCGCCGGCGCTTGCGCTTCTGCGACGGCAGCAGTGGCTCACCCTCGTTGCTGCTACAGCTGCTATCATACAAGGTGTATTCATTGCCTATTGCTCATTCCTGCTGCGCCTGCTGCGCCGCCGCTGCGCCGCCTGGCGGGCGGGCCGCCCACAGCGCCTGCAGCCGCGGCAGCAGGGAGGCGGGCACGCGCGGGTGCTGCTGAATGGCCTGCAAAGGAAGCCAGAGGGTGGCTTTGGTGTGCCGTCTCGTCGATGAGAAGCAATTGCGCCGGCAGGGGTGCGGGCCGTGCTGTGCTTGCTTGGTCAGCAACCAGACTTGCCACTCTCCAAATCGCAAAGGCACTGGAACATTGCCCTCACTCCCGCACATCCGTGCCTCACCTCCAGGCTGGGCTGCGCTGCCACCCAGCGCGGCAGCGCAGCGTGCGCAGCATGCTCCCGCTTGGCAAACTCCCGTCGATACGCCGACATGCTGCAGGGGGCAGCAGAAAAAGAAAAAAAAACAGCAGGTAAGTTGTGGGTGAGCGCAGCTCTCAAGAGGAACATGCATGCCTGCCAAGCACGCCGGCGGCGGCAAACCACTGCTGCCAGGCGCTTGCCACGACCCATTCCCCAGCTTCCCACATGCTTGCAAGCGCCGCATGCATTGCAAGCCTGCCGCAGTTGCAGCACCACTGGGGCGCACCTGCGTGGCGGCTCCCAGCCATCGTACATGCTGGCCAGGTAATGCAGGTATGCCACCGAGCGGGCGAATGCCATGAGCTCGATTGCGTCGCAGGCTGCCGCCGGCGCCTCTGCGTCTTTGGCGCCCCTGAGTGGCAGGCAGAAAGGTGGGGGAGGGAAGCATACAGGGGGAAGAGCTTGGGGTCTACCCAGGTGTGACCCAGGTGAACAACCAGCCAGGCGTTACCCAGGTGAACAACCAGCCCTCCAGCATGCGGCCATGGTGAGCCCACCCATCAAATCTGCACCAGCCGGCCGCTGCGCGGCCGCTCACCAGACAAACATGCCCGCATCCGAGGTCTGCAGCAGCTCCTGCAAGCGGTCCACCGTGTGCCCGCGCCGCAGCAGCTCCTGTAAAATTGAGCGGCAGTAATGGCAGCAGCATTGGCACCCCAAGGCAGTTCAGAGTCCACAGCCCGCTGAGCCGCGCCCTTGCAGGCAGGCAGGGCAAACCCATAGGGGTAGCGTACGACAGGTGATGCCTGGCTTCAACAAAGTGCAGGCGCACTCCTACCTGCTGCAGCAGCGAGCGGCGCGCCTCGGTTTTGGCGTTCCACCTGAGGCAGAGGGGGCACAGGCGCAGGTGCAACGGTTTGGCAATGGGTGGCGCAAGAATGTCTTCGTCCCCGCGCAGTTGGGAAGCATGAACAGGTGGCCATGGCCAGGTGGCTGCGCAACCCAACCATCCCTGGCGCTCCTCCTGCTGCCGGCTCGGGTGCCAAAGCAGCGGCGCCGGCGGCGGTGCTCCCTGCCCCAGCCTGCTCACTCGTCCTGCCAGTCGCGCGAGGCCTGCTTGAGTGCCAGGATGCGATCGTAAGACTTGTACAGCCGCAGGCTCTCCCGCTTGACATCTGCCAACAGGTACATCTGCGGATGTGGCCAGAGAGGCAAGAGCAGGAAGGCGCATGGCGCGTCCACGCTGTGTGAAGCCAGCGTGCGACAGCTGACCCAGTCAGTTGTGCAGGGCGGAAGGGTGGCACGGTCCCACAAATGTGGGTGCTGGTGCATGCCGCACCCACCTTGCTGGGCATGGCACTGCCGGCGTTGTGCACCTCATAGGGCAGCGATCCCAGACAGCTCTTGGTCATGTGGAACAGCGCCTGTGCAGCGGCGGGAGAGAGTATGTTTCAGCTGTTCGGTGGTTGGGCAGCATTCCCTCCACTACCCACTGGGCTGTCGCACGGCCTGTCCCCTTGCCCCGCACTGGTTTCTAGCAGCCTGCCACGATCACCAGCGCCTCCCGCCCACCACACACCACCTGCCGTTCACTGCCTGCAGCCCCCGCCCCGAAGTTGCACTGGCCTTGCAGCGGCTCTGCGAGATGCGGCGCTGCAGGTAGCCGGTCAGCTCTTGCCGCGTGGCGCCGCTGACGTGGCAGTGCTTGGGCGACTCCCCATCCTCGCCCACCTCGCTGTCCTGCACCTGCAAAAAATCAGTTGAGTGCAGGGCACGAGCAGGAGGCCGCTTGCCTTGCCGCTCAAGCAGCAATGCACGGCTTGCTTGTGTGCACATGCTTCAAGCAAGTTGCATGCGTGCGCCTTGTCGCCCGCGCCTGCCAAAGGCAGTTTGTATGAGGCAGCACCCACCTGGCCCAGCAGGCACTGCCACGAACGGGCCTTGATGCCAGACACGGGCAGCACCCACAGGCCTGCCACCCCCGATGAACCGCCCCACCATCACTCCCCCTTGATTCAAACCCACCTGGTCGAGCAGCCGGCACCACAGGTTTGCCTTGGTGCCCGACACGGGCAGCACCCACAGGCCTGCCACCCCCGATGAACCGCCCGACCATCACTCCCCCTTGATTCAAACCCACCTGGTCCAGCAGGCGCCCCCACAGGTCTGCCTTGGTGCCCGACACGGGCAGGCCCCACTCCTTGAGCGCCTGCTTCAGCTCCCCAGCCTTGCTGGCCTCGCTCACGCCAAGCGGCAGCTCCTCGCCTGCGCAACAAAGGAGCAGGAAGGGGTGCATGAAGCATCCAGTGCACTAGAGGAGCCCGATGTGGCGCCTGGGGAACGCATGGCGCATGGGCAGAACGCAGGGCATTCGAACCCCGTTGGCCGGGCAGCTGCATGGCGGCGGCTGCGCAGCGGTGCAAGCTGCGCAGCTCCACCCAAAATGCACCACAGCACCCCCGCTGCTGCACCTAGGCGAGGGGAAAGGTAGGAAAACAGGTGCGAGGCCAGCAGCCGCGTGCCGGGGGAGCCGGCGGCTGCAAGGTTGCACGCCAGCTGCAGCACGTCATGCCTGCGCACGGTGGAAAGCACACGCCATGCAGATGAGCCGGCTTCGCAGGCTATGTGGAGGCGGCGGCCATGTCACTTGCAGCAAAGGTGAGCCCCACGGCGAGAAATCGCAACACCAAGGCGGCGGCGAGCGGCGGCGGCCGGCGGCGCACCTGTCAAAGAACGGGCTGACATCCGCCAGCACCCGGTTGGCGATCAGCTCGATGATGTCGGGCGGCAGGTGGTCCAGGGAGGCCGCTGCGGCTTGCGGAGGCATCGCGCGGCGAGCAGCGGAGCTGTTTAGGGCTAGTAGGCGCGTGAAGCTACTCAAAGGCACAGTCGGAAGCAGTGAGGAAACCTCGATCAACGCGGCGGGCGGTCTGGCGGCCGTCGTGGCCCATGCCGCCGCTGCCGCCGGCGCCCAGCGCGCTGCAGCGATTGGGCTCGTGCGTTCTACTGCTGGGACCTTTGATCTTGTGGATTGTTGATCCAACCAGCTTGAAAAGAAGAGTGGCGAGCCGGGAATATCTGTGCAGACATGCCCCGGGAGCGGACGGCACGGCAGCTCCTAGCACAGGCTGCCTCCCTGCTGAAGGTGTCCATCAAGGTGTCCATCAAACCCACTGCGACATCGGTAGGGGGCCAGGGCGCTGCAAAGCGGCAGCGATTGGCAGAAAACTGAGCTAACCAGAGGCACGGTGTACCGAGGATCAGGGTGGTTGGCATTTTGTTGTGCGAGGTGAAATGGAATGAGAGAGTCAAGCAGCCAGTCCGGGCTGGGCATCGGCCGAATGGAGTAAAAGGAATGTGGGTAGGCGGATGTGAAGGTGATAGGGCAACTGAGTGAGGATGAGTAGGGGGAGGTGGGTAGCGTTGGCAGGCGGTGAAAAAATCCCCGGGGAAAAAGGAGTGACATTCGCATTCGCTACAAAAAGGAGTGGAACTCGCTACGCCCACTTGTTAGAAGCTTGCCGGCGACACCCCAGCGGCGCGCTGGGCACGCTGCGCCTGCTGCCCCAGCCCAGCAGCCAGCGGCTGGCCAGGCGCGCTGCCCACCGGCTGCTGAACCGGCAGCGGCGAGAAGGGCTGCGGCACGCAGCCGGGGTTGCGCAGCGCGCCCAGCGCGCTCCGCGGGCGCTGCTGTGCCTGCTGCGGGTCACCCGACAGCACCTGCAGGCTGGGCATTGGGGAGGCCAGGCCCAGCTCGCGAGCCATCTGCGGAAATGGGGGAGAGAGGCGGGCAGAGCTGGTGAGGTGGCAGCAAAAGGCGAGCAACGGCGAGCAGAGCTGCTGAGCGGCGGCTCAGGCTGCCAAAGGCAGGCAGAGCTGGTGGGGTGATGGTGGGCTCGAGAAGGCAAAAAGCAGGGCCAGATACGGCAGGTACGGCCGGCGCACAGCACAATAACAACACGTGGGTTGAGTACAGTGTCTGTAGGCGGGTCTTTCGGCAAGGCAGCGCCACAGGCAAGGCTGGCTGGGCGGGCCACTGTGTGGTGGCATGTTGATCCAAGGCTTGAGCAACCAGCGCAATGCCCAACTGATAATGAGGGACAGTAAAGGGCACACCTCCATGAAGTCGAAGCTGTCAAAGGACAAGAGGTCCATCTGCATGCTGTCCTGCAGGCACCAACCGGGGCAGCAGGCAGGGCAGGCGTTGAGCTGCTGGGTGCCGGAAGTGGCGGCAACTTGTGACGCAGCCGCCGGGCGGGCATGCGTACCAAGTGTAGGCCGCAGAGCAGGGGCTGCGCAGGCTGAGATGCAATAGGGGGCAGCCTTTGCCCAGCTCAGGCACAACCCAGCCCTCCAAACGCACTCCCCAGCCACCTGCTGTCCAAAACTCCAGCCTTCAAATCACTCACCCCTTCCAGCACGGCAGGGAGCGGCGGCGGTGGCAAGCCACAGCTGCCGCTGCCGCTGGTGCCGCTGCCACTGCCGCTGGCGCCCTCGCCGTTGCCTCCGCCGCTGTACGACGCAGGCGGCTTGCCTTGCGGCAGCGCAAATGCAGGCCTGCCGGCAGCCCCAACCTGCGGCAGCTGCCGCACCTCCACCGTCACCTGCTGCTGCTGCAGCTGCAGCGCCTGGCACTCCCGCTGCCACTGCTGCTCAGCGCGCTGCCGCGCCTCCCGCTGCTCCTGCTCCTCCCTCCGCCGCTTGTCCAGCCATTCCCGCTCCTCCTGCCGCCGCTTCTCAAGCCAGGCCTCCTCCTGCTGCTGCCGCGCCTGCCGCCACGCCTGCTCCTCCGCCTGCTGCCGCATCTCCCAGCTCCACTGCTCCGCCGCTCGCCGCGTCTCCCACTGAGACTGCTCCTGCGCAAGGCCAGCCTGGTGCGCCGCCCAGCGAGCCTCCCAGTCGTGCTGCCGCTGGTCAATCACTCCCAGGTCGGCCTGCAGGCTGGCAAACGTCCGGCACAGGTCGTTGCTTGGCTGGAGGTCCAGCGAAGCTGGCCGCCGTGGAACACCCCCTAGTGAGGGCAGTGGCGGCAGCTGCTGCTGCGGGTCCTGCGGCGATGTGCTCTGCGGCAGCCCGTGGCCATGCGAACGCAGCAGCTGCTGCGCGGCAGCCGCCCACTGGGATTGCTCGTCCCGCTGCCGCTGCAATCCAAAGGGGCCAGGGACAAATGGCATGATGGAACAGGAGTGGTGGGCTGCGACAAGGGCCGCCATATAAAGTGCATCCTGCTGCAAACACCCCAAAAGGGCAGCCACCCCAAACACCATTGAGCAAATATCGAAGCAGATTGTTTGCCTGAGCTCCTGCTGCGCGCGCTGCAGCTGTGCCAGTGCTGGGTCAGTTGCGCCTCCGGCTGCCCCTAGCTGCATCCGGCCGGGGGGTGCCGATGCTGAGCGCGGGGCGTGGCTGCCGATCGCATACCCTGCGCTGCCCAGCTGGCTGCCGCCCAGGAAGCCATTGCCGAGTGCATCTGAAGGATGCATGCCGCTATCTGCTGCAGGAGCCGAGCGCTGGCGGGAGCGGCCTCTCTCGCCAGCGGTGTAGGGAAGCTGCTCGGTAGCCAGAAGCTGCTCCTGAAACCCTAGCAGCTGGGCTGCGTTGCCATGGGCCGAGCCCAGGCTTCCGGATGGGGCACCTGGTGCCTGCAAGCAGTTGGGTGCAGGGAAGGGGCGCTTAGGTGGGGAGCCGCTGATGAGCTCAATCCATGGCCACAGGCCCCGGGCCCAGCCCAGGGACGACGGCTGCCGGGCCACAGGTTGGTGACCGGTGGACGTGCGCCAGCGAAGGTGCAGCAGCATGTGTTGATGGAGCCCCCCTTCAGGTACCCAGAACGGCCCTCACCATGTTGGGGCTGTTCATGCGTCCGCCGGGTCGGCCGTATGCAAGGCGGGCGGCGAGCGGCGGTGTGCCTGCGGCGGGAGAGGGCTGAGGCGGACTTGAGGCCCCGGTGGCCGCCGTGCTCGACAGGTCACAGGCGTTACAGGTTGATGTCGGCAGCGGCCGGGCGCTGCAGCGCGAAACACCCTGGTTGCAAACAGGTGCCTCGCAGCTGCACCTGTGGCTCCCCGTCCCGGGAAGGCTCTGTGGGCGCCCGTCCCGCAGTGCTGAGATGCTCAGCGCCTTCCTGCCCCCAATCCGAGCCGCGGCAAGGGGCCCAGCTGCGTGGGGCCGCAGAAGCTCGTGTGCTCACGGAGGGTGCTGCCGCGCGCTGTGGTGCGGCGGAAGGGTGTAATGTTGAACGCAATGGCGGTGGGGCTGGTCGGTTTGCGCGGGCGTTGTCGTCCCGGACTGACCGCCGGCGATGTCGACAGCGGGCGGGCGGGCCACAGCGCAGGCATGTGCGGCAGTGCGCATCACTTTGCACCACACCCAGCTCGATCCATCCCCTTGCTGCACCCTATCCCACAGCACACTGCATACTCAGCTCGCCATTGCAATCACCAGACCTTGCATGAGCGTGTGCGCAAATGCAACGGCAGACAGCTCATGCGCCAAGCGATGGGAGGGGCAGATCCCTGCGGCTTTCACATGATGGGGTTTTGGACAAACTCCAGCGGTTTCGAAGGGGCTTCCACCCGTGAGATGGCTTTTGATGCGGTAGCTGGAAGGCGCATGCAGTGATCGAAGGCACGTTTGCTCCTGGGCTCAAGGCCCTTTGCCACTCTTAAGCCACCGACACGTCACACAGCAGGCGGGCAAGATGGCATGCAGCACCATCGACCTGCAATTTCAGTGTCATCTGCACTCAACCGTCCTTGCATGCCATCTACCCAAACTGCACACCCCATCTGCTGCTGTCGACATCCGTGCAATAGCACCACAGGGGCCCTTGCTCAAATCCCAGCGGCTCCCAAGTCTTACATACATGAAAAGCAACTGCAAAGAAAGGTGCTCCAGAAAAGCGTATCATAAAATGCGGAGTACAAAACAAGCACAGAATGGAGAAGGGGGCGCCCAGCAAACGGGGTGGGCCATCGTAGGGCGATTATGGGTGATGGGCGAAGGGGCCACAGCAGCGGCGGCATGCGCAGATGAGAACAAAGGCACTGTGCTGCTGGTGTGGGTGGCGACCGGCTGAGTTGTCAGAGCCATGGTGGGAGTGAAGAGTGGGGTTGTTGAGAGGCGTGATGGTTGCGAGGCTGCTATGTGTTGCAAGCATGTGATGGCGAGAGTGCGGGTGATTCACGAAACGTCACAGCCCGTGATGGGCTACGCTTATATACAGTTCGAGTGAGGATGGGGATGGGCTGAGGTAGAGTGAGTGTGAGTGTGTGTCAGCGTGAGGAGGAAACGAGTGAAGTGTGAACCCATCTATTTGTGACGCCTGAGCCGGGTGGGGTAAGCAAAAGTAGTGAAACTGGACACGGTCACGTGACAAAGGGTGAGTCCAATTCAACGCAGCGAACGTGAAGGCTGGAGCAGTGCAGGCTCCGCGTGCAAAAAGCAGGTGTGGTGGGCGGTTGAAAGTGTGGGCTGTTGGTAACGATGCCAGGGGGAGCGGCAGCAAGCTGCCGCTCTGACATCGCCAGGTCAAATGAAATGGGGTGGAGCGGCGGCGCTGCCGGCGCTGGTAAACGTGGCGCGGCTCGTTATGTTTCGGCAGGGCTTGTGCCATGGCTAACTTATGTAGGACCAGCTTGGGGGGCAGGGAAAAGAAGGCTTCAATCTCGGGTGAGGCTGACAAGTGGGCAGTTGGGACGCTCGCTGGAAGGAGGGGAGGGGAGGAGCAAACAGCGGGCGCCGCCGCTGAAGTTGGCGGCGCCGGTGCTGTGGGCATGCGTGGGTGGGGCGGTGAGCCGCGTTGGATTCAGGGTAGGGGTTCACGAGGGGAGAAGGTTGGATGTATGCTGGGAGACGGCTAACGCAATCAATCTGGATGGGAGAGGGTAGGTAGACGAAGAGAGTGCGGTAGGGGAGAGGGTAGATAAGAAAGGCTCAAGAAGGGCTGCTTTACTGCTGGTGAAGGGCGGCCAGGCGCTGGCGCTTGGCCGGCGGTGCCACTTCTGATGGGCGCACGTGCGATGTGCGCTGCGCACAGTGCAGCTGCAGCTGCTGCCCCGCGAGCTGCAGGCGGACCAGCGGCGCAGCAGGCGCCGCCACGAGGCAGATGCCATGCTGTGCTGTGGGCTGCAGCGCGCACGTGGCAGCGCCCGCATGCTGCTGCGGCGGCTGCTGCTGCTGCGGCTGCGGCTGCTGTGGCGGCGGCTGCGGGCGGGGCGGGCGCGGCCGGGGCGGCGGCATGTTTGGGCTGCTTGTGCTGGGATCCTGGGACTGGGAGGTCTGGCTGCAGGAGGAATCCCGGGACAGCTGGAGCAGCACCGACGATGCCTCGAGCTCGGGCTCCTGAGGCTGAGGTGGGGCCTGCTTTGCCTGCTGCTGAGGCTGCGGCTGCGGCGCGGCCGGCGCCTGCTTCCACTGGTGCTGCAGCTGCTGCAGCTGCCGCAGCCGCTGCATGACCGCCCAGCGCAGCAGGTGCTGCAGGGCGCCGCTGGACTGGGGCGGCTGCAAGGCGAGCGCCCGCAGGGCGGCCTGCCGGCGATGCCAGGCCTGGAGGCAAGGCCACAGGCTGGCCCGCAGCTGCACTAGCCGTGCCAGCTGTGCCAGCGAATGCTGGTAGCGCTGCTCGTCAGCGACGGTCCAGGTCCGGGGCGCGGCTGGGGCAGCTGCCGGGCCGACCGCTGGTGCTGCCGCCGCCGGTGCCAAGCTGGGTGCTGGTGTGTGCGGCCGCCTCAAAACAAGGTAGCCTTCACCGGGACCCAGCTGCAGGACGTCTGCAGGGCAGGGATGGTAGTGAACGGGCGGCAGTCAGGGCGGGAGGAGAGGCTGGGATGCCGGTCAGCCCAGGCTTGTGGTCACAAGCGGCCGGCCTCGCTGCATGGGTGTGGTTGTGGTGGGGTCCCCCCAGCGCCAAGCTGCACCCAGCATCCGTTGGTTGAGTGACGTGGCACACGCCGGGCCTGTGCACTCACCCGCCAGGGGCAGGCTGGCGTCCAACTTGCGGATGGCTGCTCGCAAGGAGTCAGTGGCGGGAGCTGGGATACTAGGAGCGCTGGCTGCGGTTTGCAGCGAGCCCAGGCTGCCGCTGCTGCGCAGCAGGCACCACGCGCGGTCATCGCAGCGTGGGGTGTCCACACCGAGGCCCAGGCCCAGCGGGGAGGGTGGGCAGGGGCCCACCGACGGTGGGCAGTCTGCTGGCATGGCAGCTCCTGTGCCTGCGGCAGGCGGCCAGGCGGAGGGTAGGGCAAGGGCGTTGATGGGCTTGCCGGTCGCTGCGTAGGGCTGGTTGACCCAGTCCGGATGCCCAGCGCCCAGCAGGGAGTGCACCCGCGAGGCGGGTGGCGCGAGCGGGCAGAGTGCGGGAGCCGCGGCGGCAGGGCAGGCGGGCAGCTCACCTGCAAGCCTGTGCAGCCGAACGGGCGCCGGCCCGGTAGCCATCGACGCTCAGGCGGTGTGAGCGCTGCAGCGGGTGGCGGTCCTTGCACTCTCTGTGCAGTCGCCGGGTGGTTGTGCAGGCGGTTCAAAGCGCTGTGAAATGGATGCGAACGAGGGTGGAAGCGTTTGCAAGACGCCAGCGGGTGCTGCGAGAATTTGGCAAATTATGCGGCGGCGACGGGCAATGACCGCCGCCACACAATACTGCCTGTCACCCAGTACCCACCTCCCGCCGCCCATTCAAGGCCGGAGTGCAGGCCCATGTGAGAGATTGTGGGGGGAAAGCGCGCCTAGGCAGGCACTTGGGCTGCGTTAAGCTGCCGGGGTCGCCGATGACGGGCGCCGGCGGCAAAGCCGGCAGGGCCTCAGGTTTGGCATGTGCGCCTGCAGGATACAGGTTCTGTATGAATAACTGACCCACTGGCAACTGGGGGAGCCTCCAGGCAAATGATCATCCACACTGTGGTGCTAGCAAAGCCGTCAGAGGGTTGGCAGGTTGGGCGGGGAGGGCTTCCTGCCGAATGCTGGGGCATCCAGGATATTTTGCATGGGACGCGTCCCAGCGCAAGTGCACCAGATCCACACAGCAGCGGCTGTGCGCCTGCTTCGCCATGGCTCCCCTCCCCTGCTGTAGCCTACCAGCATCCAAATTCAACCAGCAGGTGCAAGCTGCCGCACCGCTCCCCCCGCCGGCCCGCCTCGTGCAGCAGCCCAACTTGGCTTGCAGACTTGGCTTGCATGGAGCTGAGCTCTGCATTACCGTTCAGGACAGCAGCAATGACTGGCGGAGAGATGCACAGACGAGTGGCAGAAACAGCCAGCACAAGCAGCCAGCAGCGGCAGAGGAGGGAGGGGCGTCAGCAGTGGGGGAGGAAAGAAGGGCGGCCCTAGTTCGCAATGGCGCAAGTGATGCGGTGCACGACATGCAGCATGAGAAGCGGATGGCGTCTATATCGTTCGTTAGTTGGAATGAAAGCGCAGTGGACAAGGGAGCAGCAAGTACATTTCCGTGCTGAATGGGGCGCGGCAAAGAATGGCAGCAATACGGACAGGTGTAGATAAACCGGGCAAAACAGGGCGCTAGCTTTAGCGAGAGCAAAGGCAACCAGCCAGAGCACAAGGCAGCTCTCAGTCGCTGGCTGCGTCGGCCGCTGCCGCCGCCTGCGGCGCCGCCTGCTGAGGCAGCTGCAGGTTCAGCTGCGGCAGCTTGACCGATTGGGCCATGAAGACCTCGAAAAGGAAGTACATGCAGCCGATTGAGGGGGCCACCTGCCGATGGAGGGGGCAGGGAGGAAGGCGGCATGCTCTTGCAAGAAGCAGGATGTGTGCAGCGAGCAGACCATCAGAGCGTGCGTCAAGCTGGAATGGCCATTCTGTGTGCTGCGTGCTGCCGCATCACCGACCATCTGGCCATCTGGCCAGCCACTGGGCGGTGCATGCTAGCATGCCACCAATCCGCGCCCAGCCAAGCCCGCCAACCCACCTTGAGGTAGGACGGCAGGGAGGCTGCTCCATGCCGCCTCAGCACCAGAAGCAAGTCAACAAAGTCAACATAAATTCAAGTCAGGCCCAGCTTGAAACCCACCTTGAGGTAGGACGGCAGGGAAGCTGCGTAGAAGCCCTTGATGCCCTCTGAGCGCAGCACCTGGCGTATGCAGTCCAGCGTGCCACGGTACAGCACAGGGCGGCCCGCCAGGCCCTGCAAACGTGGAGGTCATGCTGCTGGTGAGGAAGGCAAGGTGCAGCGCAGCTAGCCTACCCGACAGGAGTGTAGCATTGCAAGCAGCTTAACCGGCTCTCAAACAGCGGAAGCGGGGCAAGGCGTAGAGGTGGTGTGCAGGGCAATTGGCCGGCAGAGCGGCAGCAGCTGCCGGCAGCACCCCTGCAAACACCATTCCTGCCAAGGCCCTGCATGCAACCGCCTCCACCCAAGTGCCGCAGAGCGCACACAGGTGGAAAGCTAGCAGTAGCGACAGTTGCAGCAGCACACCTGCACTTGCAGGCGGCGGCGCACGACCTCCAGCGGCAGCGTGAGCGTGAGCACCACAGCCGCTGAGCAGGTGCCGATCAGGCCGCGGTGTGCGGGCGGCGGCGCCCGGCCTCCATTCAGGTCGCGGTAAATGCTGCGGGGGGAGGAGGAATCATGGGGCGGCGGTGAGAACAAACGTGAGGCCAGCTGCAACTTGCGTGATGGCCTCAATGTGCAAGCATCTTGCTGGAGCAAAGCCGGTGCTGTACCCTGCTATGCTTCAACAGCTCAATGCCGCCCCCTCCACACACCATGCGCAGCCTCACCGGTTGCCGATCTCATAAGCCGTGAAACCCAGTGCGTTGCCCAGCACGTCTCCAATCAGGCTGGCGCGGAAGCCCTTGTACAGCGCTCCCATGCCGTGCGCACTCACAACCGACTGGGCCGCCTGCAGCAGGTTGCCGCGCAGGCCGCCCGCCACTGCACATTAAGACACAGGGCGGAAGTGTGGGGTGAGGCAAGGGCAGCGCGCGGCAGAGCGAGCCTGCTGCTTGGCCAGAGGGCTGCGATCAGCCCGGTGTGAGGAGCAGTTGGGTGGATTTCCCAGGCCCAGAATGCACAGCACACCAAAACCACCCAACCGCCCGCGCTCGTGTAAGCCGGCACACTGGCTGTCGCACCACTCGGCAGCTGCAAGGATACGCGTTGCAGAACACAAACAGCCAAGCAGCGGGAGCTCACCGCCCATCTGTGTGCGGAGCGCCTCCAAAGGATAGCACACCGAGGCGGCCGCTGCGCCCGCTGCCGCACCCGCCAGCAATCGCTCGTGATTTGCCAGGTCCGCCGCTGGCGCCGCTGCTCCTGGTGCTGCTACCGCTGCCGAGGCGCCGCCGCTGCTGCTGCTGCTGCTGCTGCTGCTGCTGCTGCTGCTGCTGCTGCTGCTGCTGGCGATGCTGCTGGCATGGGCCGCCGTTGCCGCCGCCGCCAGGCGCTGCTTGCCAGCCAGGATGTGGTCCTTGATTGTGTTGAACACCGCAAACTGGATGGCGCTGGCGGGGAAGATCTGTGATGTGCGGGAGGGCAGCAGCAAGGAGGCACTGGTCAGCAGGACGGCCATGAGACAGCCAGCTATGCTAGCAGGGTCAGTCCTGGCCCACACGCTCCCATCCCCGGCTGTGGGCCCTGCAACTTGTGCACAGCCTGCGCAGCAGCGGCACAAAAAAAAGCGGCAACCCCAACCTTCCAGCCGCACCTTGACAAGCGTGGCGGCGTGCCCGCGGTACAGGCCGTCGCGCCACGCATGCTGCGCCGCTGCCGCCAGGCTAAACCGCCGCTGAGCGTCGGTCATGAGGAGGGTTGACACTCGCTCCATAGGTGCCACCAGCGTCTTGGACACAGCACCCGCCAGCCCGCCGGCCACAAACCGGTGCAGGGCACGCTGCTGCTGGCCGCTCGCGGCTGCCGCTGCCGGCACTGCAGTTGTTGCCGCCGCCGCAGCAGTGCGTGGCGAGGCGACGGCTGTCGCCGGCGCAGCTGGCTGCGCCACGGCTGCTGTTGTGGTGGCGCTCTCACCGCCGCCGCTGCTGGCCTTGGCCTTGCTGGCGGGCTTGGCGCGGCGGCGGTGCAGCGGGGCGGCTGTGCCGCGCGACACAAGCACAGTGCTGCGTGCTGCGGCTGCAGCCACCAGGATGGCCTGCTGCATGTCGCGTGCTAGGCCGGCCAGCGGCAGCTGTGCGGGCGTGGCCGCCACGGCCGCTGCTGCAGGCAGCACGGCGCCGGCCGTGATGCTGGCACAGGGTGGGGCCTTGGCCTGGGCAGACAGGCCTGCAGTTGGGAGATAAGAGGCGGAGGGGGGGATGTCGACAGCAGCGAGCGGGTGAGCGGCGGTGGAAGCGTGGCAGCCGGCGGCACACAACCAGCCAGCGCCGTGTGGCTGGGACGCCTGCCCAGCCATGCCGGCACACTGCCCAGGCCAGGCAGCAGGCAACAAGGGCAGGGGGCGGCCAGCCACAAGTGGTGCAGCGCTCGCACCTGCCGCATGGGCCCTGCGGGCCCCGCCCCCGATCACCAGGGCGCCTGCCCCGGCTTTCGGGTGGTCCAGCAGGTCGAACTGCATACGCCGCGAGCCAGCAGAAGCCCTGCCGACGGCTGCGTGCCTTGAGAGCCTTGCTCAAGGCCTGGGTGGCTGCTGTGTGGCCTGCTAGCTGCTGTCGATCACTGGGAGCCGCTCTGAACGCGTTGCATATGGAGGCGCCAAGGACGGGCAGCTGAGGGGCGCCTGGCGATCGCTCCCGCTAATGCAGCACGTCGATAGCAGCGCCGGCAGCGGTGCTTGGACGGCCTTCACTGCACCCGAGGTTGCATGAGCCTCTGCCCATCTCTTGCGGCGTAAATTGGCCTTCTGGCGCAACTCTGCACGCTAGATCGTTTCGAGCAACCATTGGGCGACCCCCGATTGCGTTTCCTGCCCCCTGTGACCACCCGCGCGCCAGTTTGCTCTCCGTGGCGCCCCAAACAGGTCCAGCCAGCCATGTCGAGGCCGCCGGGCTACGAGGAGCTGCCAGGAGGCGAGCCAGGTGCGCCGCGGCTCGAGGGGCGCCGGGGCGCCGTCCGCCGCCCGTGCCGCGAGTGGCGCCGCTGCTGCTGACCGGCCCTCTCTCGCCTGCAGTGCACAAGCATCCCCAATCCCATTGCGCTCTCCCGCACTGCAGGGGCACCGGCCGCCTCTAGCCAGCACCCGTCACCCACATTCACAGTGCACGCCGCTGCCGGTGTGCCGGCGGCGGCCACCGCAGCGCCCCGCCCGCTTCCAGCGGCGGCCGGGCTGGGTGCAGCGCCCGCGCTGGGCGTACCCATGCCCCCGCAGCAGCAGCAGTTTGCGACGCAGTTCAGCGCGGGGCTGCCGCTGCAGCAGCTGCCGCCCAGCGCAGCCGAGGAGTGGGATCGATCTGCCGTGCTCATGAGCGTGTGGCTGGGCTGCGCCTCGGCCACGCTCCTGCTGTCTGTGGTCACTGCCAAGTGAGTGCGCTTGCTGCGTACTTGTCACTTGAGGATAGCTGCCGTGCTGTTGCGTGCGGGCGCGCCTGCCTGCTGCAATGCTGAACAGCGCGATGTCTCATCTGGATGCATGTGCCCACTTGTCGCTGGAGGCTAGCTGCCGTGCTGTTGCGTGCGGGCGTGCGGTCCTGCTATGTCGTAGCTGATGGCGGGACAGCGGAGTTCTGCTGGCGCTCAACCGCGCCATTGCCTTGCATGTGGCATGTGCCCACTACTTGGCAACCTGCTGACCCAGCTGACCGTGCGTGCCCTTCCCTGCCTCCCTACATCCGTCCCACAGCACGTTCGGCATCGCGGGCGCCGCCTGTGCGGTGGTTGGCGCCTGCACCCACCGCTTCCCGCGCTGCCGCCCCGGCGGGCCCGGCAACCTAGCAGCCAGCGTGAACCGGGTGGGTGGGTGGGTGGGTGTGTTCGGCACTGGGGTGGGCAGGGCATGCTTGTCACGGCTGTGCACAAGGTAGAGGATCGAGCAAGCTGCCGCATGCCTGCCCTGTGGTTGGCGCATGGGGCGGTTGCTAGCCATCCCAGGCTGCACATGGGCAAGTTAAACCAGGCTCAGCGTGGCAAGAGGGCACGCCTGTGTGGTGCGCTGCGGGCCATGTCCTCCGCTGTGCTGTTGGCCAGCCGCCGCCAAATTAGGGCTGTGCATTGCTGACTCCTGCTGCACTTTGGGGCCTCGGCTGCAGATCCACACGCTGGCGATCGTAGCAGCCAGCCTGTGCGGCGTGGTGGCAGTGCTTGCCACCCTGGTGGCCTTCGGCCTCTCCGCCACGTACGCGGGTGCTTACTTGACATTTGCTGCCTTCATTTCCTTGCCCTGCCCCCTGTGCCGCTGCTTGACTGCCTGCCTGGCAAGCTACTCGCATGCCACCACGCTGGCCCAGCTGAGCAGCCACCGCTGCTGGGCTGCCACCTTAGCAGGCTGCAATTTATATTTAGTCAAGTGCCCTCACCCTGCTGGCGCCTTTCAACCCCGCCGTGCCCCGCTGTGCAGGTGCCGCGGCGCCGGCGACGAGCGCGAGGCGTGCGCTGAGCTGACGGAAGTCACGTTCTACTTTGCGCTGTGGTATACTGGTTTCTGCATCCTGTCCACAGCGGTCGGGCGGCGCACGCGACGCATGCGCCTGCTGCTGAACCCCGTGTCGAGCGGAGTGGTGCAGCTCTAGCGAGTGTGTATGTGTGAGTGCGCATGTTCATTCTCAAGATTCAGTGTGTTCATGCTGTCAAGTAGTGTGCGCCTGCACAGCACGTATGCTGATGCGATACGAACAGCCCTCAACTTTGGCGGCTGTGCCGCTCAAAACCCCGATTCATGCCATTGATACGACCGATGATGCTCTGCCCCTCCACTCCTTTGCCTCTCTATTCTGCTTCTTTAGTACAAATTTTCATTTCTGTACATTCTTGCTTGCCTGTCTGGGCCTGTACAATTGCAACATTCGCTTGTGGTCTAAGGCAAAGATGGGCTGGAAAGGAGAGGATGCGGCGAGTTGGATGGGCGGCATGCAGTTGTATGATGGCACACGCTGAGTCACAGAGCGGAGGCGGTTTTCCCCATTTCAATGCGGTCACAAACGTTTCCGGGCTATTTGTATTCAGCTCTGGATGGATTGCAGTGGAAAAATGCAGTGACTGTGGTTAATATGTGTGAAAAAAAGGTGAAAAGAATGTGTGGGTTGTTTGTCGAGATGGTTGAAAGGGCGTGGGCAGGGCAAGGGTCGAGCGGCCCAACAGCAGATGTGGGCAGATGCTGCTGATGCCTGCCTGAATGTTGTGAGATTTGTCAACTTGTGCAAGCCGACTGTAGGAATGTAGGCAACGGATGCCCAATTTCTTCACGGTGCCAGGTCGAGCAGGGCCCTGCACAGGCAGCGGCGGTGCGGCAGCGGCAGTTTGGCCGCCCAGGCTGCTGCACACAGGACGGCACAGTCAAAGCACAGGAGGCACTGCACCTATTCCATCCCCCTTGCACCCACTACCCACGCCCACCGCCCCACCTGAGACGGATCACAATCTGCTGGAAGGAGGGGCGCGCTGCCGGGACCTGCGCCCAGCACTCCTTCATCAGCGCCACATAGGCATCCAGCCCACCAAAAGCGGCATTGTCGGGACCGGGCAGGGCCTCGCGGTCAGGCACCTCCAGCCGCCCGCCCGCCAGCACGTGAGAGACCAGCTGCCAGGGGTTGGCTGTGCCCCACGGCACCTGCCAGGTCAGCAGCTCGTGCCTGCGGGGGGAGAGGCTGGTGTGGCTCAGGCATGCCAGCCACACAAGCGCGCAAAGTGCTCAGCAAGCACAGTTCCCAAACGAACGCAACCACAGCTACAATGTTTGCAAGGGCTGCTTACATGATGATGCCGAATGCGTACACGTCTACACGGGTGGGGGGATGGCAGGAGCGGAGATGAGCTCAGCATGTGAGCTAGGCATGTGGTAGCAGCAGCAACAAGATGTGCAGCACAGCCGATCAGCAAGGCCTGACTGCCCTGTCTCACCTGCGGCCGGTTCAGAGCGGCCGCCGCCCATCACCTCTGGAGCCAGCCAGCGCTGCAGGCAGGCGGGCACAGATAGAATGACTCAGCATCCACCGACAGGAGCAGGCATTAGCAGGGCTGCACATCAGCAGGAGCAGGCTGCATGCAGGGCAGAGTGCTAGCAAGCGCAGAGCAGCAGCAGGTGTGGCAGCAGATAAACACACCGGGTTCATTGCCGCCATGCTGCTGGACTGCGTGCTTTCGTCCAGCAAAATGCGAGACAGGTTGAAGTCCGTCACCTTTGGGCAGGAGGGCGGGAGGGTAGGGCGTGTGCAGTACAGACACCTCAAAGAAGCGCACGCATGGGGCTGTCTACACCACTCGTGTTTCATGCTGGAGTCAGTCCTCCCTTTTCAAGCGCCTAAGCAGGCATGCTGACCTTGATGGTCCAGCTCGCGTCCACCAGCAGGTTGGGGCCCTTCAGGTCTGTGGCATAGGGAGCCAAAGAGCGGCTTGCGTTGCTCAGTGGGGGATTCAAAAAGCCTTGCGCCACTCTCGTGGCTCTCTGCCTGCCCTGCCACCTGCCTGACCCCCAACTCCTGAACGCCCGCTCCAGGTGCGGCCCGCCCCCCGCCCCGCCTCACCCCTGTGCACGATGGGCCCGCCGGGCGGCGGCCGGGTGTGCAGGTACAGCATGCCAGCCGCCGCATCCACCGCCATGGACAGGCGGCGCCGCCAGGTCAGCTCAGCGGCCACAGCGGGGTCGGCGCGTGCCGTGGCCAGCACCTGGGTGGAGGGGAGAAGAAGGTAAGTAACTCCAGAGGAGAGGGCAGACAGCTGTAGGGGTTGTCAACGATCAGGCGGTGAAGGGCTGGATGCTCGGAGCGGCACACAACTCGCACCTCCCGCCCCGCCCGCCCACCGGCTGCGCCCACCAGCATACCTGGGTCAGGCTGCCGCGGGCGCAGTACTCTGTGACGATGCAGGGCGGCTCGTGGCAGATGCCCAGGAAGTTGACGATGTGCGGGTGCCTGGTGGCGGGAGGAAAAGAGAGAGCAGCAGTCAAAGCGAGTCATGAGGAGATGAGTTGCTGCACTTGTGATTCAGTCTGCTGGGTCAACTTAGCTCACCTCAAGCTGGCCAGCAGGGATGCCTCTGCCTCCAGCTTAGCCTGGATGGGAGCCGACAAGGTGAGGGCGCGCTGCGCGTCGCCGGGGCTGCCCAGCTGCCCCACAACCAGCACCTTGGCGGCCACCTGGATGGAGAACCAGTCGGCCAGGTACACCTGCAATATTGGGCGCAAGCTAAGGCGGAGTTGCGGCGAGCCAGCAGACGGCATGCAGGAGGAGGCGCAAACGCAGCGGCGCGTTTCAGTGCACAGGAGAGCGGCGGCCACCCACTGGCCAGGCCTTGCTGCAGTCCCAGCCCAATCGTATTAACAACGCACACTCACTACAGCAAACCCCTGTCGTTCTATCTTGCCTTGCCAAAGGAGCCCTCGCCGCAGGGCTGCCGGATGGTCAGGTCGGCCCAGGCTATCTCAAACGGCTTCACATCCACGATGGCCTGGCTGCCGGAGCTGCGCAGCTGGCTGGTGCCGCTGGAGGTTGCAGAGGGCGTGGACGCCTGCACCAGTGGGCAGTGCCCTTTCTGATTATGTTTGCAGGGTGTTTGCTGCAATGAGACGTGTGACTCAGGTGACGTCCACGAGCCAGCAGGCGGCAGCAGCACGCAATCCAGTGCTGTGCACTCAGCAGGGCAGTCACCTGGGACTTGAGGTACGACAGCAGCGGGTCGCGGCTGAGCAGTGCCGCAGCCTCAGCAGGCCTGCGCAGCAGGCGGCAGCATGGCGACTCAGAAACTGGACAGTGCATCTGCCCATTCACCCCATGAGCTGTCCATCGCACAGCATGCGCAGCAGGGCGCACAACAGGCACGCAGCGCTCTTAGCATGCAGCACCTTGTGAACGCAGCTCACTCGTTTCCTGGTTCCTTCTCACACGAAGCGATCGGCGACGTGGCAGGCGTGGCACCTTCGCTGGACAGGGGCTGCTGGCTGGCGGCAGTGGTGGCGGCGGGAGCCTGAGCAGGCTGGCCAGCTGACCGGCTCGAGTCGCCAGCCACCTGCAGCCCCTGCGCAACGCAGGGTAATCGAATGAATGGCCATGTGGCCGCAGGCAGGCAAGTCAGCACAAAGTGCATGTGCCAGTGCATGGTGCCAGGAGTTCCCCATGCTTACCATGGACGGGCCAGCGGCGGCGGCCCCATCAGCCTGCAGGGAGGCCAGGCTCATGGGCGGCCCGCCAGCGGGGCGCGTGGGGAAGGTCGCCATGGGGCCATCAGCCAGGTCCTCCGCAAGAGGAGGCAGGCTGGCCAGCTCGCCAGCTGGAGCAGGGCTCGGGTTGGTGCCAACAGCAGCGCCGGCAACGGCGGCGGTCACAGCAGCAGCAGCAGCATAACCAGTCGTGGGGTTGCCTGCCGGAGCTGCGTCCCTGCTGCCGCTGCTGAAGCTGCTGCCCCCGTTGATGCTGCCCTGCTCTGCCGCAGCCGCACCCAGAGGCAGCTGAGTGCTGGAATTAGGGCCACCCCCTGGGCCCTCGCTTGCCTGGCCAGCCCAGCTGGTCTTTGGGGCCACAACAAAGGTGTCCAGGCTGTCCTTCAGAGCATCCTGGTCGGACCCGCTGTCTCCGTTTGCCTCCTTTTCAGGTACGGGTGGCCGGCAGCGGCTGCGCCGGCGGTACACAAAGATGCCGAAAGCCAAGCCTGTTGGGTACAATGACGGGCAGCAGGGCTGGGATCAGTAGCTGCCGCTGGGCGCAGCAGCGTGCAAGGTGCCGCAGCTGTACTTGCCATGCCGCATGCGCACGCACACGAATGCCAGCAGCTCACCTGCAACGACAACTACTGCGCCCACCACAGCGCCGATAATCACGCCCATGCTAATGCTGCTGCTGCCGCCGCTGCTGCTGCTGCTGCTGCTGCTGCTGCTGCTGGAAGAACCCCCGTTGGTGCTGCCGCCGCTGCTGCTGCCTGTGCTCGGCACAGGCGAGGGTGAAACAGATGGGGGAGAGGGCGATGGTGTGCTTGGCGAGGGTGATTGTGTCTGCGTGACGGGCAGCTCGATGGGCAGCAGCACGCCGTTGATGCCGTGGATGATGGCCTTGCCGGCGGCAATGTCGGGCTTGGTGATCTGGAGGGAA
>VFQQ010001178.1_pt1 | contig 39208 bp, 34 predicted proteins | sample 3512341 | NCBI WGS metagenome assembly VFQQ01 (sample SAMN10412373, study PRJNA504923) | tailings metagenome | isolation source: Relicate 2 Philex TSF1 revegetated site | place: Philippines: Tuba, Benguet | collected 2017-08-29 | reverse complement strand
CATACATATCAACATCTTGCACTATATTGCACATCTCTAATGCACGATCTGGGTTAATCATCGTGCCGCGATGATTGAATGCGGCCTGACCGATGTAGGGTGTGAAGGAGAATGCAGGTTGCTTTTCAGCGATGCTCTTTCATGAGAGTTGCAGTTCGCCTTGTGTAGTGCGTTTGGAAAGTGTAGTAAGGCAAGTATTCTAGACCGATTCATAGTTCACACCCATCCCGCTTGATACTTGACGGTCTATACCGCTTCTGAAGTTCGAAAAGCGGATCGAAGCGCTACGTGCAACGTGAACAGGCATAATCTTTCTGATTGAGAAAAATGCCTGGGGTGCTGCGTCTCCCCCCCGTCACGGCTTAGCCCGCTTAGTGGGTACCACGAAGTAGCGCCCGCTAGGGAGATTCCGCGTGAAGTCGATGGTGCCGTAGCCCACAATGCGGCCTAGTATGTCTATTACCCACGACTGATCGTGGTGCTCGATTGCCTCTGCACGTTCTTCTACCGTTGTTGGCGTCGCAGCATCGCGGAAGGGTTGCCACACAGACGCAGCACCGCGGTCGTAACCTAAGGCCCATAACGCAACGCCGCCGTAACGCTGCTCTTGCACGTGGCGGAGCTTTTCAATGCGCGTTAGTGAATCGTCCCACCAGGTTTGCTGCATCCGCCCGCCAGTGCTGCCCGTGGTCCAAGCCGACACCGTTGGCACATCGTGCTGTCTGAGCACGTAACCCGGTATACCAGGCATGCTGGCCATTGTAACCGCACTGGCACGCGTACCGGCTACAACGCTGGCCTTTTGCTGGTCGTTGATAACAGTCCACGTATAGCCGTATAACGGCATGCCCATAAGCAGTCGCCACGAGGGTATTCCCGCCGCATGGTAGGTGCGCATGCTGCGCTCTACGGTATATACCTCGCCACGCAGTGGGGCCACCGGACCCGCCGTGGCAGAGCCCGACCACGAGTAGTCGTAGCCCATCACAATGCAGTAGTCGTAGATGTCGCGAAGCTGATTTACAAGAAACGAATTCGACCAATCAACCGCCGGCAGGCATATCGATAGTCGTTGCGTTTGCAGCGCCAACCGTAACTCGCGCGAAAACAGCGCCAGTTGATCACGCATGCTTTGCGGCACACTTTCGAAGTCGATGTTAACTCCACAGTCCGGCACGTCGGCAATGGCCTGAGCAATGCTGGCAATACAGGCAGCACGCTTTTCCGCATTCGACAGCAACGCTAGGTTGCTCTCCTGTCCAAAACACGTAATCGTTAGGTCGATCGCAATGCCGTGTTGCTGCGCCCACGGTATTGCCGCACATTCCCTCCACCGCTGAACGTCGGTTAACCTGCCTGTTGCCGTGTCAACGTCGCACGCAAACCACGCCACATGGGTTACCATAGCTGCGTCGATCAACTCTAACGCCGAGGCGGGCTGCCAATAGGGAAACCAGCCATACACTACATCTACCGGACGCTCTCCTGTTGCCAGCACTGCACGCCTTGCTACATCGACGCCCCCTACATCATCCGATAAGGGGCGCTGGTGGGCGTGGGGACTACTGTTAGGAAGTTGCTGCGCGCTGGCACTTGCGGCCAGCAGGAGGGCTACAAGGAGGGCACTACCAGGCATAGGCCTCGGGGGCTGGGCCGCCAGTGCCCGGCCAAATGGCGTCTAACGCGTCGAGCGTTTCTTGCGACAGTGCGATGTCGAGCGCACGCAGGTTGCCCTGAAGTTGCTCCATCGTTCGTGGACCTATGATGGGCGAGGTTATGCCCGGGCGCTGCAGTACCCATGCCAGGGCAACGTCGCTATAGTCATGGCCAATGTCGCGGCACAACGCTTCGTAGCGCTCGATTTGCGGGCGTAGGCGTTCGGCCGATGCAAGCAGCGGTGCACGCTGGCGGCGTACGCCGTCGTGCTGCGAAAAAATGCCGCTAAGCATTCCACCACCAAGCGGACTCCACGGCAGCACGGCCATGCCGTAGGCCTGGGCAGCGGGAATTACCTCGAGCTCGATGTGGCGGTTGCGCAGCGAATAAATACTCTGTTCGCTCACCAATCCCAGGTAGTTGCGATGACGAGCGATCTCGTTTGCCTGCGCTATGTGCCAGCCCGCAAAGTTGCTCGAGCCCAGATACGTAATCTTGCCTTCGCGTACCAGTTGCTCCATGGCCTGATAGATCTCTTCCCAAGGGGCGTCGCGGTCCACATGGTGCATTTGATACAGGTCGATATGGTCGGTCTGCATCCTGCGCAACGAGTCTTCGCAGGCCTTACGGATGTGGTAAGCGCTAAGGCCGCGGTTGTTTGGCTCGGCCGACATCTGGCTAAACACCTTGGTGGCAAGAACGATCTTGTGACGGCGTCCGCCCTGGGCCAGCCAGCGTCCAATAATCTCCTCGGTAAGCCCACGCCCCTTATCGTAGCCATACACGTTGGCCGTGTCGAAGAAGTTGATGCCGGCATCGACGGCGGCATCCATGATGGCAAACGAATCTGCTTCGGTGGTGTTCGGACCAAAGTTCATGGTGCCTAAGCATAGGCGTGATACTTGTAGGGCCGTGCGGCCAAGGCGGGTGTAGTGCATGGGGTGGGTAGGGGTGGGTGATTATCTCACAATTCGATGCGTTGTTCCGTTGTGCCTATAGGTCACAAATGCTGGCAAGGGCGGATGATAAGAGTCGTACGTTCGACCCAGTATATCGTGAACTTCAACGTGCGAAATCTCAGACGAAATCAGTAGCGTTCCGTCGTATGTGCGAATCACGTGATTAGGATTGACATCCACAAAGCTAGGCACCGTGCTTGGTAATGTTCCAGTGGTAAACAATGGTAGGTTCGGCCACGGAAGAGAATCTAAGATGAGCTCTCGCGTTTCGGTGCCGCGTGTTTCGCGCACTGCCACGGGATACCAGCCACGAGGTACATAGGATCGCAAGCTGTGTATCACGGAAAGTCGAGCGTTATCTACCACCCATGCCACTGGGCGCACGTCTTCGGCATGGCTTTGTGCCGGATAGACTAAGCCGCCAAGTACCTCGGTGGCACCACCATTCGTTGTGCGCGTTAATTCTGCAAAGCCCTCGGTCTTCATACCCAGTATCCAGTGCTTGCCACCATGGTTTTCGTGCTGTGCCTCGGTGTAGGGCTGGATCTCGGGATTGTACTGGCGCGCCCACATGTTTGTGGCATGCTGTGGACGGAATGCACCAACGACGTTCTCGAGAAACACGTCTCCTGACCCTGCAACATTCGTGTAGCCGTCGATGCCTATATCACGCAGTACAACAGGGCGCTTGCCCACGTGGTGCACGCGTATGGCGTTCATACGTTCGATGAACAGTGGTTCGGGACCATCTCCAGTAACAACAATGGTAGCAGAATCGAAGAAGCAGAATTTCGATTGGTCGAAGCCGGTAATAAGGCGAACGTGCTCTGGAACCACGATTGGACGGTCGACACCGAAACAAGAGCCAACACTGCGGGTGATGGGCAGCCACACAACTGGCTTGCCAGAGTTGAAGGCCGCTTGAATCGCATCATTGTCTACGCGCTTTACAAAGAACGGATCGCTGGCCACGGCACCATACGATTCTATTGAGGCCCATGCAGACGTGTCGTTGTTGACATATGTGGGTGGAGTGTCCTTTATCGGAAGTCGTAACGACAGACCCTCGGACGGCCACAAGTCGAATCGTTCTCCAGAGAGAAGCTCGTCGACGTAGTCGTTGATATACCTACCTCCATCAGCAATTCCGCTTGAAATATTCGCAAGTCTCAGGTTCCGAATGTAGTACTTGTCGCTGACTTCCACGTGACTACCCTCAATGCTATCGGCATCAACATCACAGTCGATGAGGACATTTGGACCGCCTCGTAGGCTAAAGGGTATCGGACTGCCCGAGATGCGAATCTTACGAGCTGACGTGGGAAGGTAAGAAACGAAGCCGCGACTGCGCTGATTGGTCAGGGTAATATGCTCGAACACCATTGAATATTCCGAGCTCGCTACGACGATGCCCTGGTGAAAGCCATCAATTGTAACATTACTTACAAGAGCCGGCCCTGGCCATGTTCGCGTCATTTCAATGCCGGTAGATCCAGAATTTGGTGCGGCCTTAATCGTGACATCGCGGATTACGCCCGTGTTGCTCGATATGTAATCGATCGCAACTGCACCTGGGTTTCCTGCCCCTACATCAATGGTGATGTTGCGAATATTCTGATGAAAGCTCTGGTTGCCCGCGCGCGTAAACAGGACTGGCTTGCTCGCTCCTGTACCATAGCCCTCGCAAGAGTCTTTCAATCGAATAATCGTGCCGCTACGGCTTTGCCCTTGTATGCTTACGCAACAGTCATAATAGCCATCGGCATACTTTAGCGTGTCCGACACCAGGTACACTCCATCGGGAAAGTACAGCGAAACACGATCTAGGTACGGCTCGTTGCGATTGAGCAGGGCGGCCTGTATTGCCTTCGTATCGTCGGTTACGCCGTCACCCTTAGCACCGTAGCGTTCCTTAACGTTCACCCATCCAATGCCTTCGGGATAGACGTTCTGCTCTTGAGCACACACACAGGTCCATGTCGCGGCAAAGGAAATCAAGAGTAGCAGTGGCCGAATCATGAACATACTCCACACAGTGGATTTAAAAGTATTACCTTCGTGCAACGGCTGCCGCAGCATAGGCCGCCAGCGGTGCTACAACCACGTCGATAGTATAGTGCACGTGCTGAGCAATAACCAATACACCAACAATCGCGGCACAAACAAACAGCGCGGTGCGTAGCCAGCGTGTGTTCACTGTAAAGGCAACAACACATAGCACCGACACGTGGCCCGAAAACATTAGGTCGCGAGTTAGCGTTGTGCCGTTTCCGGTAAACAGCGCCACAAAGGGATCGTCGAGCGGTATCATGGTGGCTGGCGGGTCGAACGGTGTGGCCCACATGGCAACAATTCGAAGCGAAATCAGAAGGAGGTAGGCGCGCAGTGCGCGAAACACCGTAGCCGGATCGGTACGCAGTGCCACAAGCGTGAAAACCAGTGCCCCATACAGAATGATGAAGATTGGCCAGGTGCAGTTGATGGGTTCGAAACGCACGTGGAGTGGGTCTGCCAGTGCTATTCCAGCGCGCGCCTCGACATTTGTTAAAAAGGTAGAGTACGACCACAACGCTAGGGCAAGAGCACCAAGGAGGATTGCAATCTGCGCACTATTCTGGCTTGTATAGGTGCGCCAGGCCTGCCATGTGAAACGGTTTGACGTATTTGTTGTCATTGCTACATGCAAACTAGCCGTTGCACCTCTAATCTCAACAATCATTCTTGTATGAAGCACCTTTTTGCCCCTGTTTGTTTGCTTGTTGCCCTGGCTGTTGTCGCTGGCTCGGCACAGGATGAGCGGCGCTTTCACATCAGGATGCCGAAAACTGGGTTGGTTGCCCTCGTTAACGAAGAGCGCGAACGTATAGCTGTGCTTCGGGTTGATGGAAGTATTGGTGTGCTCGATGCTCGTACGGGCGATGTGATTCGACAGTTTGACGGACACAGCACGGCAGCAGCCATCGTGTGGAGTGTTGGTGCCGATACCATTAGCGGCGTTGCTGTGGATGCAGTGGCTGGTACGGCTGTTGTTCGGCACCATCGCGTTTCGGACGGTGCCAGCGTAGGCACCGACCTCGTAGCGTTAAACGATCCGCTAGGCCGCTCTGGCGCAACGCCCAGAGACGTTCGCATTCAACAACTGCAATGGCATGGCCGCGTTGCCATTCATGCACGTTGGACGACCGTGGCCGACACCGTAGGTGCTCACGCTACGACCATTCTGGATTGCCATCGACTGCGTGTTGCTGCCACCCTACGCATTCGCTGCCGTGCCATCCAAGAGCATCTCGACCTTGGCATCGTTGGCTTTCGCTACGATCGCCGCTCTGAGGCCGGCATCCAAGCAGGAATGATGATTCTGCGCGCTGCAGATGCCACGCGCATCTATGATGTGCCTGTCGACGCCAGTAAGCGTGCCCGGCTCGTAAGTCTGAGCACCGTACTTCTGGGTTCTGCTTCATCTACCAGTTCTACAGAGCTGCTCGACTATTCCACAGGTCGTGTTGTGGGCGAACCCCAGGTTGCAGTGTTCGACGAAACGGCCGTGGCCGTTGGACGCCGCCATGCCGTTGTAGTGTCGGCCGACGGTCGCGCAGTGCTTCATCACGACATGGCCGACAACTCGGAGGGAACCATCCTACGTGTTGACACAACCACCGTAGCGTCCATCGCCATTGGCTCGAAGCACCAATTGCTGGCCGTACTGCTTGCCGACGGTGGGGTGCAGTGTATCGCTTTGGGTGCGGAGCGACGAGACAACACGCCTGTCGTAACGGCGCGGTTTCTTCGCGATACCGTTGTTCAGTACGGGTCGCTTACCCTAGTTGCTGGCGCCGTTCCTCTTGAATCGTACGTCATTCGCACCACGGGACAGCCCGTAGGAGTGTTCACTGGTCATCGACTTACCTTCGACGTCCGCGAGCCCGGCGATATCTCCCTAGAAGTCTCGGCCAATGGTCCGGGTGGTCGGCTCTCGATCCGCACGCTTACCGCCCACGTTATCGGCTTCGACGCCACCGTTGTGAATGGCCGCAACGCCTATTTCGATGCCCCTTACATCGAATACGAACCCAGCACCCGTATCATTACAGCCTTTGATGGGAAGGGGGCACTGGCTGCTTTTGACTCGAGAGACTTTTCGGTTCAGGGTAGGGCTGTGCATCCCAATGCGATACTGGGGGCACGCTACGACCGCTGGTCGGGGGCGTTTAGGAGTATCGAGGTAGACGGTCGTGGCAAACTCGAAATCGTGGTAGACGATGGCTTGGACAGTGCCCGAGGTACCGTTGCTGAATGGTGGCTGCCGGGGACGGAGAGCGGCAGGCGCACGGTGACGGTAACGTCGGGGCGCGTTGTGTGGTTGCCGCTGGGGCTACGTCCACACGCTGTGGCAGTAAACTATGTAATCGATGGCGTGCCGCGCCATGCTGTGGTTGTTTTCGACGATACGGTAATGCGCACTGTAATGCCGGGCCCCATGCTGGCAGAGCGGTATGTGCGCGACGTAGCCGTAGACGGCAATCGGCTGCTGATAGCTGCGGCCCCTCGTGCCGGTGTTGATAGCGCTGCACTGATAGGGGTTGATGTGTTGACGCTGGCGCCAACAGACAGTAGCGACCGTACCGTGGTGAGTCTTGGTATTGTACGCAGTGGCCTTGCGGGGTCGCCTGTTGGAACCTTCGAAACAGCTCCGGTGCGGCTATACCGCGACGTGTTCGTGGCCGATGCGCACCGCGTTACGTCGCTAGATGATGGCATTGTTATCGGCATCATCTACGGAAAAGAGCGGAACCTATTTATGCTATACCACGTGGAGCAGCAGCGCCCACTAGGGTTTTTTGGGCCCTTTCCATTTGGACTCGTCGATGCCAAGGCGCACAATCGAACGCGCACCATTGTGGTAAGCGATAGTGGTGGACGTGTGCTAACCTTGGCAATGCCTCTTACCGTACACGTTGATGAGCAGGAGTTCGATGCCCATGACGCAGAGGTGGTGGAAGAGTATGACGTTGATGTTCTGGGAAGGTGCGTTATAACTGGGGATGTACGTAATGGGGTGGTGTTCCGAGTGGAGCGACGTGCAAACGGAAGTTTTCGGAGCAGACGTATTCGATAACAATACCTGCACCGCCGAAGCCGTATCTTTGCCGTCCTTTCCACGACTAGCACACCGGCATGGCAGCAACCGAACCAAACAAAATCATCTTCTCCATGGTGGGCGTAGGCAAAATCTACAAGCCCAACCGTCAGGTCCTACGAGACATCTACCTGAGCTTCTTCTACGGCGCCAAGATTGGCGTACTTGGTTTGAATGGCGCGGGTAAGTCGACGTTGCTGAAAATTATCGCTGGGCTGGACGACGAATACGTTGGCCAGATTACGAAGAACAAGGACGTAACGTTCGGCTACTTGTCGCAAGAACCCGAGCTCGACCCAACGAAGACCGTGCGCGAGATTGTTGAAGAAGGTGCCGCCGAGGCCGTGCAGTTGCTAAAGGACTACAACGCCATTAGCGAGCAATTTGCCGATCCTGACGCCGACTTTGACGTGTTGATGGACAAGCAAGCCAAGTTGCAAGACAAGATTGAAGCTATGGGGGCGTGGGACATCGACTCCAAGCTTGAAATGGCCATGGATGCGTTGCGGTGTCCACCGCCCGACACCATCGTTGGCGTTATCTCTGGCGGCGAGCGCCGCCGCGTAGCGCTTGTGCGACTACTCTTGCAGAAGCCAGACGTGCTCTTGCTCGACGAGCCCACCAACCACTTGGACGCCGAAAGTGTTGGCTGGCTAGAGCAGCATCTTGCCAAATACGAGGGCACCGTTATTGCCGTAACGCACGACCGGTACTTCCTGGACAACGTAGCCGGCTGGATCTTAGAACTCGACAATGGCCATGGCATCCCCTTCGAGGGCAACTACACGTCGTGGCTTGAACAGAAGAGCGCACGATTGGCCCAAGAGGAAAAGCAAGAGTCGAAGCGCCAGAAAGCCCTCAAGGAAGAGCTCGAGTGGGTGCGTATGAATCCCAAGGGGCGCCATGCCAAGAGTAAGGCCCGCATTACGGCCTACGAAAAGCTCTTAGATCAAGAGACCGTTAAGCGCAACGAAGAGATGGAGATCTTTATTCCACCTGGGCCGCGCCTTGGCGACGTGGTTATTGAGGCCAAGGACATTTCGAAGGCCTTCGGCGATAACCTCCTGTATGAACACGTCAGTTTCTCGTTGCCCCCTGGCGGAATCATTGGAGTGATTGGCCCGAACGGAGCTGGTAAGACCACCATGTTTAAAATGATGACGGGTGAGTTACAGCCCGATGCCGGTTCGTTTGTTGTGGGTGACACGGTAAAGCTGGGCTACATCGACCAAAACAGGCCTCTTGATCCCAACAAGAGTATATGGGAAGAAATCACGGACGGCTCGGACGTCGTTGTACTTGGAACACGCGAGATTAACAGCAGGGCCTATGTGGCTCGGTTCAACTTTAGCGGTAGCGACCAACAAAAGAAGGTAACCCAACTCTCAGGCGGTGAGCGCAACCGCGTCCACCTTGCCAAGATGCTCAAAGAAGGGGGCAACGTATTGCTGTTGGACGAGCCCACGAACGACTTAGACGTGAACACGCTGCGCGCCCTCGAAGAAGCCCTACAGGGCTTTGCTGGCTGCGCCGTGGTTATTAGCCACGACCGCTGGTTCTTAGACCGGATTGCCACGCATATCTTGGCGTTTGAAGGCGACAGTCAGGTGGTGTGGTTCGACGGCAACTACTCGCAATACGAAGAGGACCGACGCAAGCGACTTGGTATTGAAGCCGACAGGCCACATCGAATCTCGTACCGAAAGCTCATGCGCGACTAACGGCCGACAACAGGCGGCGGCCATGTACGTTATAGCCCCGATAACTGAAGAACCCTACAAGGATACACCAATGTACTACACACTTGTTCTTGCACTCTTGCTTGCCACCGTTGGAGCTGTAGCCCAGCACAAACCCAAGCCAGGCGAACCAGGTCTTCCACCAATGAACCTGCCCCCGGGCTACTCGGCCAAGGTGCAAAAGACAACCGTTACGTACAATTTTCACGGCCTAACGCGCGACCTGCCAATACCGCTTGACAAGACGCTGCTGACTGCCGCCGACATGCCGGCAGGGGTTTCACCAGTACAAGCGTTTATGGCGCCGACGAAGATCGTCGACAAGTTCTTTCAAGATCCTGCCAAGACCCTGCCTTCATTTGGCACACCAACACGCAAGGTTCACCAGACCTTTACTTCAAAGGGCAACGTAGGAACGATTGTCTACCTTGAGTATCCGAACAAACTACCCGAGGATATGCGCCTTCAGCTAGCCAAGCTGTTTTGGAACAAGCGTGAGCTGTTGAATGCGCCGCAGGACGTAGAGTTTGCCTGTAACGACCACTTAGTGATTGTGTGGAACTTCAAGAACGCCGAAAGTGAAGTGAAGACCAACAGCCAGCGGAAGTTCTTCGACGTTGTGTCCGAAGTCGCTACCGAACGTCAAAACACGCCCTCATCTGGCAAGGGTAAATCTTCGCAGGCAAAGTAGGTAACCAAAGCGTCCGTGCGTGGTTTGTTACCACCTGTTGGAACGGAGCACTTCACTATGATTACCCTAGCCACTTTCACGAACGAAATGGATGCGCAGCTTCTTGAGTCGCAGCTGCGCAGCAACGACGTAGAATGCCGCATTAAGCGTGCCGACGAAGGCCGCAGCGGCGTTGGCGTGTCGGATAGCTATGCTGTTCTCGTGTTCGAAGACGACTTGGACCTTGCCAAGGAAATCTTGGAGGCCAAGGCGTTCGACGATGACGACATGCTTGGCTTCGACACGACAGTTGATACCGACGTCGATCTAGACGACCTACCGGATATGTAGCGCGGCGCCGGCGATGATTACATCGCCGAGCGCACGGCCTCGGTTACGCTGTCGGCAAACTGTTCGAAGTTCTTTCGGAACAGGTCCACAAGGTGTGCCGCCTGCTTGTCGTACGCGGCCGTATCGGCCCACGTGTTCCGTGGGTTCAGCACGTCGTCGGGCACGCCGGGGCACGACGTAGGTATTGCCAACCCAAAGAATGCATCCTTCGTGAACTCGACGTTGTTCAGGTCGCCGTTGAGTGCTGCGCGTAGCATGGCCCGTGTATGGGCAATCCGCATACGTTTGCCCACGCCGTAGGGGCCGCCGCTCCAGCCAGTATTTACCAGCCACACTGTAGATCCGTGCTGGGTAATCTTGTCGCGCAGCAGGTTAGCATATACACTCGGATGGTGCACCATGAAGGGGGCACCGAAGCATGTCGAAAACGTAGCCGAGGGCTCTTTGACGCCGGCTTCCGTGCCAGCCACCTTGGCGGTGTAGCCGCTTAGGAAGTGATACATGGCCTGCTCGGGTGTGAGCTTGGCAATCGGTGGCATTACGCCAAAGGCGTCGGCCGTTAGAAAGACGACGTTCTTCGGATGTCCGCCACGATTATTGGGCGCAATGTTCGGAATCATCTCGCGCGAGTATGACGCCCGCGTATTCTCGGTAATCTCCTGCGAGTCTAGGTCGATTACGCGTGTGTCGTCGTCCATCACCACGTTTTCGAGAATCGTACCGAAGGACCTCGTAAGGCCGTAGATAATCGGCTCGGCTTCGGCGTTTAGGTTGATGACCTTGGCATAGCAACCGCCTTCGTAGTTAAACACGCCGTCGTTGCTCCAGCCGTGCTCGTCGTCGCCAATCAACGCCCGCTCGGGGTCGGTGCTGAGTGTTGTTTTGCCCGTGCCAGACAGACCAAAGAACAGCGCTGTATCGCCGTCCTTGCCGATGTTGGCCGAGCAGTGCATCGACATAACGCCAAGCTTAGGCATGAGGTAGTTGAGCACGGTAAAGATCGACTTCTTGTTTTCGCCGGCGTAGCTAGTGCCGCCGATAAGGACGAGTTTTTGTTCGAATGATAAGATGATGAACACTTCGCTGAGCGTTCCGTCGATCTCAGGGATCGACTTAAACTCGGGCACCGTGATGACGGTAAAGCCAGGAGCAAACGACTCGAGCTGTTCGGTCGTTGGCTCGATGAACATGTTCTTTACGAACAACGAGTGATAGGCATATTCCTGTACAAAGCGTACGGGAAGGACATAGTTAGGGTCGCTGCCTGCCATGAGGTCCTGCACATACACATCGCGGCCTTGCAGGTAGGCAAACACACGTGCCTTGAGGGCGTTGAACTTTTCTTCGCTGAATGGCTTGTTTACCTTACCCCACCACACGTCGGCTTTCGACGAAGCTTCTTCGACCACAAACTTGTCGTTAGCGCGACGTCCAGTATACGGCGCCGAGTTTACGAGCAGAGCTCCATGCTCCGTACATTTGCCTTCGTCGAACAGCAAGGCGTGTTCATAGAGCTCGGCCGTAGAGAGGTTGCGATGCACCTCGCCAAGGTTGTAGAGTCCACGTGCTGCAAGGTCGGAAATCACGGGTTCAACGCTGTGTGCCATCGTAGGTTCGCTTAGATGTTGTGGTGAAGTATGTATGCCAACGAGTACAAATATCGGCAGATTCGGGATACCGTTCGATGACGAACGAACTGTTTGGTGTAGTAGAGCGGGCCGAAGCAATGCTGGAGGGTGCGACTGCCGTGCTAACGCCGGCTGGTGCCGAGGCATTGCGGCGGCAGTTGCCAGCGGCGTGGCAGCAACACTACGCATTCGTGGTTGACCTTGTTCTTGGCACCCGTAAGGCAAGAGACCTAGGCAAGGCGAGCGAGGGCTTTTTGTACACAACGGTGATGGCCGAGCAAGCCACACATCCGCGCATAGCGCGTTGGCACGCTGCCCCTTTTAAGGGCTGTAACTACGTTGTTGAGGCTTGTACAGGAGCAGGCGTGGATGCGGCGGCGTTGGCAGCGGTTGCAAAGCGCGTAGTAACATTCGAAGCCAATGCCCTGCATGCCACGGTTGCCGAAGCAAATCTGCAGCGTGCCGGTTGTACTAACGTAACGGTGGTTAGCGGGGGAGTGCCATCGGTTGATTGGGAGAAGGCGGTGGCGATGGCTGATGGGTTATGGGCCGATCCATCGCGGCGCACACAAGGCGGGCGCCGCACGCGGCAAGCTGCAGAATACAACCCTCCGCTAGACGTTCTTCTCGAGGGGCTTGCGCCAGACGCCGTTGCGGGAGTAAAGGTTGGCCCGGCAGATGTGGTTGGTGCCAGCATAGAAACAACGATGGACAGCACGTGGGTGGGCTTTCGGGGTGAAGCACGCGAGCGTACGCTGTGGCGTAATGCCAATGGGCGTGGTGGCCAACGGATATACCTTGCCGATGCAGACGTGGAGTGGGAGGTGCCCTTGCTAAAAGAGGTGCCCACTACGCGGCGAGCTGTTGGTGGCGACGTCATCGTCGAGCCACACAATGCCATCATTGCTAGCGGGCACGTTGGGGCGTGGTTTGCCGAAGCGGGATTTGATGTGATTGACGTACGGATTGGCTACGGCATAGCAACGGCCGATCCTGGGCCGTCGCCGTGGTATCAGCGTTGGGTGATATGCGAAGTAGAATCTGGCATCGATCGCAAGCGCATACAGCACACGATAGGCAGGTTGGGCTGGGGCAGCGAAACTGTTATCAAGAAGCGTGGGGTTGATATCGACCCCATGGAGCTGCATCGGCGCTTGCGGTTTAGCCAGGGTGGACCGGCGGGCGCTGTGCTTCTTGCTAGAACCGATGCGGGGCGCTGCACGATATACGCACAGCGCCCCGCCTAGAAGTTTCTGCGGTGCCCCTTAGGAGGACTGCTTGCGCAGGAGGTCGCGGATTTCGGTGAGGAGGGTTTCTTCGGCCGACGGTGGAGGTGGTTCGGCAGGGGCTGCCTCGGGGGCAGGGCGCTTGAGCTTGTTGATGGCCTTGACAACAATGAAGATGGCAAAGGCAATGATGATGAAGTCGATAACGGTGTTGAGGAACGAGCCAATGTTGATGCTAACGGCTTCCTTAACGACTTTGTCGCCTTCCAGTATGGCGCCAGCAATGGTAAGCTTGACGTCTTTGATGTCGACACCGGCTGTGAGCAAGCCGATGGGTGGCATGATGACGTCGTTAACGAAGGACGTAACGATTTTGCCGAAGGCACCGCCGATGACGACACCGACGGCGAGGTCGACGACGTTGCCGCGACTGGCGAATTCCTTAAACTCTGAAAGCATGCTCATGAGAACAACTCCGTTGTGGTGATGGTGACCGCGCCTATGGAAGCGTGGCCAAACATACGAAGTGTTGAGCAAAGCCCTCCTGCGTTTGCAGGGGTCTAGGTTTGTGATGCAGCTTCGCGATGGCTAGCAGAGCGTGCCGATTCATCGTCGTTGCAGCCGCAGTGGTTGCGGAGTTCTGCTTTCAAAGCTGCCTTTTCTTCGGACGTCATGTCGGCACAGCGCTTGCGAATCTCGGTTTGCTGTGCTGGTGGATTGGCCTGTGCGGCAAGCTTGCGGGCTGTAGCACCGTACCGTACCGAGAAAACAACAACGTAGGCAAACGCAGAAATGCCAGCACCTTCGAGGAAACTCAGATGGTGCTCGGTGTGCATGACGCCGTCAAGCAGATCGTTCCAAATGAACGTAACGGCAATGCTGTTAACGATTAACAGCCCGCCGACACAACATAGGTAGATGATCGAGCGGGCTGTTGAAGTGTTTAACGTCGACATGTCGACGGGGGCATGGGCTAGTTCTCGTTTATGGTGTCGTACAACTCCTGCAACCGCTTGCGCAGGTGAAGCACGGCATACCGTTTACGTGCGAGCAGGGTGTTGATGTTAACACCGGTTTGCTCGGACATTTCCCTAAACGAAACTCCCTCGAATTCATTTTGCACGAAGACCCACTTCTGTTCGGGTGGAAGCTCTTCGAGGCCGGCAAGAACGCTTTCCCAGATGGTCTTACGTACCAAATCGCCTTCGGGACTGTACGAGAAGTCGCCTAGGAAGCGCTCGACGTGATCCATGCCGTCGTCCTTGGAGTCGCTTGACCCAAGGTCAGAAAACGTATCGGCCTTCTTCTTGCGATACGTATCGATAATGCGGTTGCGCACAGACGTAAACACCCACGAGGCGATGTTCTCGATGGGCTTGTTAACGTCAGAGGAAGCTGCCAGCACGTTTGCGAAAACGTCCTGTAGGATGTCTTCGGCTTCTTCTTGACTCCGCACGCGCTGGCGGATGAAGCCAAGGTACTTCTTCCGGTCATTCCGGAAGAGCTGTTCAATTTGCAGGGCGAGGTCCATAGAATCGCTCCCTTCGTATAGAGTGGTGAACTGTTGTTGACGAACTCGGACAGTCGAGGGTACCATGCCGGTCTTCCGGCGGAACTCTTCTTTGCGCATGACGCTCCTTGCTACGAATTGTGACAGAATGACGCACAAACAGTGACAGTTTGACGTTGTTACGTAGCAATGATGCCATTAAGCCTTGAAAGAGGTTGTTAAATCGACTGTACAGAAGGTAACGGTATTTCTATGCCAAAGTTCCTCGCGTTTGTGATTGCTCTATCGTATCCGGCGTCGGCGTGTCGCAATATACCCATAAGTGGGTCATATGTGAGTACCCGACGAAGTTTTTGCTCAGCAAGTTCCGTGCCATCGGCCACCACCACCATGCCGGCGTGAAGACTTAGGCCCATACCAACGCCTCCACCGTGGTGGAGTGACACCCACGTAGCCCCGCCAATGGCATTTAGGGCGAAGTTGAGGTACACCCAGTCGGCTACGGCATCTGATCCATCGAGCATTGCCTCGGTTTCGCGGTGAGGCGATGCTACCGAACCGCAGTCCAAGTGGTCGCGGCCGATAACGATGGGTGCCGAGACCTTGCCAGATTTGACCAAGTCGTTGAAGAGTTGGCCTGCGCGGGCACGGTCGCCATAGCCCAACCAGCAGATGCGAGCGGGGAGTCCCTGATAGCCAATATGCCGTTGGGCCTCGCCAATCCACATATGCAAGTGGTCGTCGTTAGGGAAGAGACTACAAATCGCTTCATCTGTTACACGGATGTCGTCGGGGTCGCCCGAAAGTGCCACCCACCGGAAGGGTCCTTTACCATCGCAGAAGAGCTGCCGTACAAAGGCGGGCACGAAGCCCGGGAAGTCGAAGGCGTTTGCTATGCCGGCATAGTCACGTGCAATGCCACGGATGTTGTTGCCATAGTCGAACACGACGGCGCCTCGCTCTTGGAAGGCCAACATGGCTTGTACGTGAGCGCCGATACTGCGGTATGACTCGGCCAGGTACGTTGTTGGATCGGCAGAACGAAGTGCATCAGCTTCTGCCTTGGTGCGGCCTGCAGGGTAATAGCCGTTGAGTGGGTCATGGGCCGACGTTTGGTCGGTCACAACGTCGGGAATCACGTTTCGCCGCAAGAGCTCCGGTAGCACTTCGGCGGCATTGCCAACGAGGCCAACGGAAATGGCTTCGCGACGTGCTTGGTAATCGGCGATAACAGCCAAGGCGTCGTCGAGGTTGTCCATCTTAAGGTTGCAATAACCGTCGCGAATGCGCTTGTCGATGCGTGTTTCGTCGATTTCAACGCAAAGCGCAGCTGCGCCAGCGATCGTAGCCGCTAGGGGCTGTGCGCCGCCCATGCCACCGAGTCCGGCCGTAAGCACAAAGCGTCCAGCCAACGTTCCACCAAAATGCTGCCGGGCGCACTCTGCAAAAGTTTCATACGTGCCTTGAACGATTCCCTGCGTTCCGATATAGATCCACGAGCCGGCCGTCATTTGCCCATACATCATCAGGCCTAGCTCGTCGAGCCGCCGAAATTCATCCCACGTAGCCCACTTGGGCACGAGGTTCGAGTTCGCGATGATAACGCGTGGAGCAAGTTCGTGCGTGGCAACAACTCCTACGGGTTTACCGCTTTGAACAAGCAGCGTGTCTGTAGGCGCCATCGTCCGCAAGCTGTCGAGAATGGCATCAAAGCTCTCCCAATTGCGTGCCGCCTTGCCCAGGCCTCCGTAAACAATCAGATCCTCGGGCCGCTCGGCATTGTCGGGATCCAGGTTGTTCTGAATCATGCGGTATGCAGCTTCGATTTGCCAGTTGGCGCACGTTAGCGCAGAGCCACGGGGGGCTCGAACGACTCTAGGTCCAAAGTGTGTGCTCATAATGGGCAAGATAACTGCATCGGGCGATGTAGCGGTTCCATCGAAACGAAGATTAGACTATATTCGGCATCCTTTTGGCACTTTGAACCAACATGATTGTTCGATTGCGCCGTTCACCTGCCACGCGTATCTACCCACTACTGCTGGCCTTGCTGCTTTCGTTGGCTTGGTCGAGTGTGCAGTCGCATCCGTTTGCGTTTAACCGTGTTGGCGATGGATCGGCCATTACGTCGGCCACCATGTATCTTACGGGTGTAGCAGATACATCGCTGGCCGCATTCCTTCGGCATGCCCGTGATGCTAGCACCGCAAAGCGTGTGGCGTTGCCCCTTGGCACAGTGCGTACGGATTCTACGGTCTGGTTGACGTGGAAGATGTGGACTGAAGGGTTGTCAAGCCCGATAATGGAGTTTCCGCTGCTATATGCAGGGCGGGTGGATGTGTTCGAGATACGTGGTGCCAGCATTGTTCGACGCGCCACTGGTATGTCGGTAGGACGTGACGAGCGCGATGTGTTATCGACGATTCACGCTGTTGAGTCGTCGGTAGCTTCCGACACTATCGACGTTATCGTGCGGATCTCGGGTCCGATTTCCAAGGTGATGGCCGAAGCCCCAGTGGTAAAATCGCGTGCCACGTTCGAAGACGGAGCCCGCATGGGCCTTTACCGCAACGGTATGTTCTTTGGTCTGGTGCTGGCTTTGGTGCTCTATAACCTGTTCGTGTTTGTTAGCACCAAGGAGCGCGTGTATGCCGCCTACGTCATCAACACGATGATTACGGGAGCGTGGATGTATGCGTTCGAATCGCTCCCAACCATTACCATGCCCGATTCGATCGGGGCAGCAAATCTGTTCTTGTTGTATTGTGGCAGCTCTACGGCCGCAGCGGCCGGAACGTGGTTTGTTACCGAACTGCTGCAAACGCGAACCATGGCTCCGCGCTTACACCTATCCATGATGGTGCTCATCGTGGTTTGCTTGGGATACGCTGTAGTGATTGGTGTGTTTATGCGGCATCCCCTAACCGATGTTGTAAACATGCTCGGACTCGTCCAAGCGGGGCTGTGTATGGCTGCAGGCGTGATAGGCATACGCAAAGGCAAACGCGAGGCCGTTGTCTTTATGGCAGCGTACGGCCTTCTTCTTTGCGCCCTCTTCTACTGGACCGCTAGCAATCTAAGTCTTATTCCAAGGGGCATCGATGGCTTTACAGCGTTACGCATCGGAACAGCTGTTGAGTTACTGGTGCTGTCGATGCTGTTGGCCGATCGGTTAAACACGATGCGCAAGGCTCGTGAAGAGGCCGACAGAAAGACGCTCGAAGCCGAGCTCTACCGGCTGCGCACTGTCGAACTCGAAGAGGCCCACCGCAAGAGTAATACGCTGCTTCTGAACGTACTGCCCGAGACCATCGCAGAGCGCATGAAAGCGGGCGAAGATCGCATTGCCGACTCGTACGAAAATGTTTGCGTCGTGTTTGCCGACATTGCCGGCTTCACCACATGGTCTGCCCGCCTAAGCCCGGCCGAAACGGTGGGCTATCTCGATACGGTGTTCAGTGCTATCGACGAGTTAGCCGATGCCTATGGCATGGAGAAGATAAAGACGATAGGCGACTGCTACATGGTTGTGGCAGGTGTGCCCGACCCCTCGCCAGATGCGGCGCATCGCGCTGCGCAGTTCTGCATTGCGTTGCGCGACCTGCCAGCAACACTGCCGCCGATTCCTGGTACAACGACAGAGCATTTGCGACTGCGCATCGGCATGGACTTGGGTGCAGTCGTTGCGGGCGTCATCGGCAAGCGCAAGTTCTCCTTCGACCTATGGGGCTCTGTGGTGAACATGGCGTCGCGAATGGAATCGCATGGCTCGCCCGGGCGAATCCGTTGTACGGCCAACGTCTTCCATGTGTTGTCGTCGGCCTTCGCCTTTTCGGCTCCCGACGATATAACGGTCAAGGGCTCGGTCCAGATACGAACGTACTTCCTAGAACACTCCAACAATCAACCGTAGGATAGCATTATGCCGCTTACCGCACAGCAGGCCGCCGACAAGTATGGTCATCGTTATCAGCGATACCTTCACTACCGTAACGTAGGCGACCCTATGGCCGACGCCGTCGTACAGGCGCTGGACGGCGCAACCACGCCCGAAGCACACGTCATGATTCGCAAGGCAATCGAAGTTGGTCCAGCAGCGGTTGGCAACGCGCCGCAAGCGCTACGCGAATTTGCCGAGTGGGCACGCGACGTACCCTACTGGGTGGACTACGATATGATGCGCCATGGGTCGGAGTTGTTTACGCGTAATGCCGCTCTTATTCCAACGATTGTTAGCTGTATGGCCTTGCCGTTAGGGTATAGCACGCAGTCTGCCAAGACGCTCTACACAACGTCGGTAATGTCGGGCTACGCCACGAAACGCCTACGCGAAACCAACCGCCAGATTTTTGAAGTGGGCGTTCGCGATGGCTTGCAGCCAGGCGCTGCGGGATGGCAGATATGCCTACAAGTGCGCATGATTCACGCGATTATTCGAAATCGCATCAAGGTGGAGACCGAATGGGATTATGCCAACTATGGCGAGCCGTTGCATAACGTCCACCTGTCGATGCTCGCCGCCGTGCTAGGGTCATATATCATCGAGGGGCTGAATAAGCTACGACGTCCAATGACGGAGCTGGAGCAAGAGGGCTACATCACCATTTGGAAGTACGGTGGCTACCTAATGGGGGTCGAGCCCGAGCTGCTGACGAGTTCACATGCTGAAGGCATGCGACACCTACAACTGATTTTTGATTGCGAGCTTGATCCGTCAAAAGAGTCCATCGCACTCATCCACGAGTTATTCGATAGCGTAGGCCCTGTTGGTCAGATCGAAGATCCCGAACAGTGTAAGCGCGTAACAGGCATCGTGCAGTCGCTTACACGCGAGTTTATTGGCAACGAAATGGCCGACAAACTTCAGCTACCAAATGGCCACCCACATGCTACGCATGCTGCGTTTATGGCAATTATCGAATCCGAGAAGTTCTTGCATCACTTCGGCCATCTCCACAATCCACTCGAAGAACTTCAAGTAAAGATGTTCAAGAATCTGTGTCTGTATTCCGGCGATGCCGTTCTCGACGCCTTCCCGTTACCATCGCAGATTGGGGACGCATAGTGCCACTTCTTCCTCACGACGAAGGGGCACTGACGTCACTTCGTGTTCCCACGGTCGACGACCCACTTCGTGTTCTCGTAAGCGGGTGCCTTATGGGGTGGCCGGTTACTACCGATGGTACCGACGCTGGCCTAGGTGGCTCACTCCATGCAATCACGTCGATGCCGAACGTGAAGACCATTGGGTTTTGTCCGGAAGACATCGGAATGGGAACACCGCGCACGATGCCCGACATCCATGGCGGCGACGGCTACGATGTACTATCGGGCAACGCACGGGTGCTTGACGAACATGGTATCGACCATACCGAAGCCATTGTACATGGCGCTCGGGCAATGGCCGAATATGCCGTGTCGAACCGTGTAGAGCTTGCCATTCTAACAGACATGAGTGCGTCGTGCGGATCGCAGGTTATATCGGACGGATGTCGTTTGATTGAGAACCGTACATACCGTCGAGGCGTTGGCGTTGCAACGGCACTCCTGCTTGATGCAGGGATACCTGTGCTGAGCGCACGCGACTATCGGAGTCTCTATTCGATTATGCGAAGACTCAACCCTGAGCTTCCCGTTCGAGAGGATCTTCGTGACCATCATCAAACCCAGTGGTTTGTCGAATACTTTGGAGATACATGAACCATGCATGGACTAGCACGTGTCTTCCGTCGCGCTTGCGCCCCATGGTGTGCCAAGGGCTCATCCGGCTGGGCAATCCCGCAGGTGATGGCGGCTACATCATACGCCGGGCCGACGTCGACCGGTGCACGCATGTTCTTTCGCTTGGCTTAGGTCTTGAAACGTCGTTCGACAAGGCCATCACCGAGTTGAACCCAGCGATAACGCTGATCGCCGCAGACCACACGGTGCCCCCTGGTCGACTGCGGAAAATGTGGTTACATGCGCAGTGGAAGAAGCTGCTGTATCCGCTGCTGCCGTTTAAGAAGCGAAGGGCGTTGGAGCCTGCCTATCGCAGTACGATGATTGGGGTGTACTTCGAGGTGTACGGCAACAGCCGGCACACGCACGTAACCAAGATGGTCTCGGCAACATCCGGGCTGGGGAGCGTTACCATCGACGAGCTGATGGAAAGGACGGGGAATACCAGCCCACACGGCGTGATTGTGAAGATGGACATCGAAGGTGCCGAGTATGACGTGATAGCCGATGTGCTACGCCATCACGAACGTATTGGCACCATAGCCGTCGAGATACACTCGCTAGGAAGCAGGGCGGCCGAGTTCGAGAGCATGATGGATGCCCTGTTAGAGTATTATGCCATTGTACACATTCACGGCAACAACTGCTCTCCGCTTGTACCGGGAACATCGTGTCCTGATGTGGTTGAGGTAACCTTTGTGCATCGGGCGCTACTTGAGAAGCCGTTGCAGCCCTCGACGCATACGTATCCGAGGCCGGACCTGGACGTGCCGAATACTGATGAGCGGAGCGACTATCCCTTGGTGTTCGACGAGCCGTTGGTTGACGCCAACTGATCATCAATCCGTTGTAGCGTTTCTTCGCCTAGCTTCTTGCTTTCGAACACGCCTCGTAGGATTTCCCACGAATAGATGCCCGTATCGTGGCCATCGCCCCACGTGGCCTGCACGGCATAGTTGCCCACAGGTGTTAACGCAACAAGGTCGTTCATGCCCGGTGCAAACGTCTTCATGCCCATAAAGACCTTTTGGCCCATAATCTCCTCGCCTGTGCAATAGGCGCATGGACATGCCTCGCGCAAGTCGCTTAACATAACGGCTGCTTCAAAGCCGTCGCTCCACGTGCTTTCAAGCACCACGGCATTCCGCCGCTGTAGTCGTGTTGGTCGTGCCATCCACAAAACTACTACCCACCTACCGCACGATGATGAAAGGGGCAACGGTAGTGCTGTGGGAGGAAGTGCATGGCTACTGGTTGTCGATTGGCACAACACGAAACATGAGATGCCGGACGCTCGGGAATCTCATTGGATCCATACCGCTGGCATCAACCTGAACAAAGCCTGTTAGTAAAGCATCAACCTCTCCATCGTGAAGCAGCCCGTCCTGTTTGTACCTACTAGTGTATTGACCTTCAGCCTCATGATAGTAGTCAATGGTTCCCACAACAGTGACTTGACGAATATGGGAGCGCACACCCAAGTAAACACGTGCGCTAACCAAGGTGTCAACTGCATTGATCTTCTCGCTCCGAACTATCCATCCACTCCATGCCGATGAATCCAATGCGTCGTAGCCCTCACGGAAAAGTACGCGACTGTGGCCATGCACGAAGAGCGTGTCGGAAGGTAGCGCTCCCCGCGTCAACGGAAGCCATGGAAACGGAAAAGGCAGTGGTGCCGACGACTCAAAGTGCGCTAGGGCCAGACAAAGTGAAGTGTCTGCAACGCCTGCTGCTGGACAAAACCGGATCGTATGCTGATATACAAGATGAGGAGGACGACTGGAATCGACCTCCTCGAACAATACGAAACGACTGCTTGCTGCAAAGGGCGAGTTTCTCGTGACGTTACTGAGCCCCGAGTGCGTATCATCCAACACGGACAGAACTACTCTTGCCTTGCTCGAACGGATGGTGTCATCGTTTGCGATGAGGTGGTCGTGGATACGATAAGTAAGCGTGGAAGCACTGTCACGATGCAGGTAACCTGCGGCATGTGTGTAAGTACCACATGTCAAGATGATGAGAACCAAAGCGAAGAGCGTGCGACGATTAGCTGATAATGTGAGCAATCGACGACTAAATAGAAACGTAGAATTCATTGAGTTCATGTACTACTCAATCAACTGCATTCGGATCTCTGAAACAAGACTTGTTTGGCGCATGGCGGAAGCAGTTTCCGGATCAAGTGTTGCCGGCAAGCCGTAGATGGTGCCACGTAGATTCGATGTGCCTACAATTAAAATTGGGAATTCAGAACGGGAGCGGTAAGTGTACTCTATGCGTGTGATACCTGATTTACAAAAATCCAAGACCAAACCGTTGCCGTTCTCCCACTCTCGCATGTCCATGTGTAGCCGTCGCGAGTGATCAAACGCTATGGTAACGGTCTGCACGCTGTCTGTTTTGGAATGTGTCAAAGACCCAGCGCTCAGTGTGTCAAAGTAGAACATCCCGTCTGCAATTCCGGGCGTGTAGAAAATGAACCTCGTTGCTTGCTTGTTATGTTCATCGGGGCAACGTTCCATGCTCCGAAGAATCAACGGGAGTGCAAAGTCGTAGCTGATGGGACGACTCGTCGCAGCAGCTCGTGCGCCTCGTGAAACACAGTGTAGATCTTGGCTCAGTATTCCATGATTCAATGTGTCTGTAGAGCGTATTGTGCCTTTCGAGACCCATCGATCGGTAAAATCCGCGCCCTTTAATCGATCTAGCGTGATGTGCTTGGCTGAACCTTGGCCCGAGCGGTGCGCTGCAAAATACAGCGTGTCGGTCACGGGGCGTCCAGGCAATAGCCCACCCTGAAACGTTGATGTGCCAATAACACGGTAATAAATAGAGTCGCTTTCTAGACCAAGCGCAGCGACTGGTGCTATCAAGCCCAGTGCAAGAGAAAACACAAGCGAGTGGGGACTAATCTGCCCCACTCGGTAGATATGATCTTGGATCGTCATAACCAGAAAGTATATCATGATGAAATGACTAATTCATCGTTCAACGACCACTCCCTGTGTCATTACGATACACAAGAGTTCATCACTAATCCTGGTGATACTTGAATCGTCACGGAGTGGTAAGTCAATCACGTGTTCTACGATTGAGTAGCAAAAATAGAGGAAGTCAACAGGACTGTATCGTATAGTGAACTCACAGTCAAAACAAAGTTGACATAGTTCACCATCCACAAAACTACTACCCACCTACCGCACGATGATGAAAGGGGCAACGGTAACAGCTCGCGCTGCAGGACGTGGTAACGCTGTGCGTCAAGTTGCTCGAACGCGGTAACTTCGTGGTGGCTACGCAGTCGGTGATGCTCGCTCCATCACCACAGTTCACCCCCTCGCCATTGTTGAAAGGAAGCCCGGTCTTGGGCTACAACGTACTACGCAACCAATTGATGTTTACCCTGTTGCTGGCAGTCATGAGGCGTGGACTGTCATCTCCTGCTATTGCCATCGTTGCGCTGTTGATTCTGTCTGCTCCGTCAGCCGTGGCACAACAGGAATTCGGCTATCAAGGTACCGACTTTCTTGTTGCCTTCATGCCAAACGACCACAGACAATCGCAGAATCCCGATCTGTTACTGTTCCTAACTGCAAGCCAACCTACAGAGTGTACGGTAACGGCAACAGACCGTAACGGCGCGGTGGCCGTGCAAACGGTTGCCGTTGCTACTACACCGCAGAACACTGTTGCCGTCGTGCGATTACCGTACACACGATTCGAACTTGTTGGCGTGGATGACCGTGGACGCCGTAACGACGCCGAAGTGGCCTCGCCCTGCCACATCCGTATTGAATCTACAGATACGATCGCCGTGTACGCCTGCTCGAGGGAAAGCAGGTCGACCGATGCCTGGCTCGTGTTTCCTACGTCGTCGCTCGGGAAAGAGCACTACGTGATGTCGTATGAAAGCGATGTAACATCGAATTTCTTTGAGACGAGCCGCTATCCTTCGCAATTCGTCGTCGTGGCAAACGAGAACGACACCGACGTCGAAATTCGCCTGTCAACCACACAAACCCAAGTTGCACAAGGGAACATTCGTAGGGTTCGCCTTCAGCGAGGCCAAAGCTATCTTGTGCAGGCCTTCGTTTCAGCGCGCACATCGGGCGAAGATCTTACCGGCACGCTCATTCGCTCAACAAAACCCGTAGCCGTTGTTTCCGGACACTTTCGCGCTGCTGTTCCGCGCAACGAGTCTACCGATTCGCGAGACCTCTTGGCCGAGCAGTTGCCCTCTGTCGACAAATGGGGCACCAGCTTTGCTGTAGCACCAATGGTAGCGCCTTCCGATGCACAGTTTTCCTCGGACAGAGATCGGCCGCTATACCGCATCGTTGCCGCGGTCGACAGTACCATCGTTACTGTTAATGGTCTGCCCCTGCCGCGTTTGAATTCGGGTACACACGTAACGCAATTGCTCACGAGTCCTGTTTCCGTGCAGAGCAACCACCCCATCCTTGTTGCCGTTATCGACCGTTCGTCGAGCCGCACGTCGGCCAATAGATTGCGCAGTGGCGACCCAAGTCTCATCGTTGTGCCGCCCATCGATCAGTATCTTACGTCGTATCGTGTGATGAGCATCGAACCCGAAGAGTCGGGCCCCCCAGCCTTCACCGAACACTGGCTGATGATCACATTTGCTCAAGGGGCACTGCCCTCGCTTCGCGTAGATGGCCAACCGGTTGCACCTACGGGGGCCTTCCCTGGCACCGACATGGTCTATGCCCATCTGTCCGTCGCCAGCGGGTCGCACGAGATTACGTGCAACGAGCCCATTGGGGCAATGGCTGTTGGATACGGACCTGTGGAGTCGTATGGATATACGGCTGGACTGCAGTTTAAGCGGCTACGCGAGCCCAGCATGAGGCTTCGAATCACGAAGGACACCGCGGCCATTGGCGATTCGGTTGCCCTTGCCGTTGTGGTAGATTCGATAGCCAACCCCGCCGAAATGGCGGCGCTGGCCATCGATAGCGTACAGCTTGTTGTGGGCTGGGACGCCTCGGTCATGGTTCCGGCAGCTGCGCGCGCGTGGACGTACAGTCTTGTTCGCAGACCAGACGTCGAAGCCCGAATGGCCGATGCCGTCCGCGCGCCGCTTGCGCTTGGCGACACCATAGGCATCCTTCGAGGTGTGGCCGTATTAGGCCGTGATACTGCCGCAACTATCGCGTCTGTCAGCGTATCGTGGACGGCGTCGGGGCTTGCCGTATCTGTACCCACAACCGTCATCGAGGGAACTGTCGTTGTTACCGGACATTGCAACGATGACTCCACGCGATTGTTCGACCCGCAGGGTCGGGCGGTGCCCCCTGCCATTTCGGTTAGCAATGGTGTTGTGTACGTGCATCGAGATGGGCACTATGCCATGTGGTGGGTAGATTATCTAGGACGGCAGTATCCGCTGGTTTCGGGCACCATTCGTGCAGGGCAAGAGGTGGCGTTGCCCTCTGGCCAGGTGGTTGTTGGCGTCGTGGTGCACGACGGCCAACGGCGATATCATCTGCGGTAAGGGGGGCAGCAGTACCGCTAACCTACGGTAGTGCACGGCCCCAAACGCACGGCTCGCCGTATCTTTGCGGTTCTCCATTTTCGAAATCAAGCGTTATGACTTCACGATACAAATCGTACGTATCCATTGAGCAGCTTACCGAGCACGTTGGGCAAACGGTGGAACTGCGTGGATGGGTGTACGACAAGACCGCCAAGGGCAAATTGGTGTTTATCAAGCTTCGCGATGGCTCGGGCATTGTGCAATGTGTACTCTTCAAGCCCAACGTTGCCGAAGACATCGCCGAGCGCGCTGGCGAGCTTACGCAAGAGTCCAGCGTCGTCATCACCGGTACGGTGCGTGCCGAGCAGCGCGCACCCGGTGGCGTCGAGCTTGACGTAACCGATATCTCGATTATCCAGATTGCCAAGGACTATCCCATTACGCCTAAGGAGCACGGTGTGGAGTTCCTAATGGAGCACCGCCACCTGTGGCTGCGCTCTACGCGCCAGCACGCCATCATGCGCGTACGGGCTAGCGTGGTAAAAGCCATCCGCGACTTTTTTGATGGTAACGGCTTTAAGCTGCAGGATTCGCCCATCTTTACGCCCAATGCTTGCGAAGGTACCAGCACATTATTCGAGACGGACTACTTTGATCTTGGCAAGGCATACCTAACGCAGTCGGGCCAGCTGTATGCCGAGGCCACAGCCATGGCACTTGGTAAGGTATACACGTTTGGGCCTACCTTCCGCGCCGAGAAGAGCAAGACGCGCCGACATCTTACGGAGTTCTGGATGGTTGAACCCGAGATGGCGTGGTTCGATTTGAACGACGACATGGATTTAGCCGAAGATCTTGTTGAGTATATCGTGCAGTATGTGTTGCAAACCAACCCACGCGAGCTTGCCGCGTTGGGACGCGACGTGTCGAAGCTCGAAGCCGTCCGCCGCCCCTTCCACCGCATGAGCTACAGCGAAGCCGTCGAGTGGCTCAACGCCAACAACGTCAAGCTCAACCGCAAGCAGCCAGACGGCAGCGAGATACAGATTGACTTCCCCTGGGGCGAAGACTTTGGAGCGCCACAAGAGGAAGCACTCATGACGCAGTTCGATAAGCCCTGCATCATCCACCGATATCCTGCCGAGGTAAAGGCGTTTTACATGAAGCGCGACCCCAACGACCAGCGTGTGGCGTTAGCCATGGACATGCTAGCGCCCGAAGGTGCCGGCGAGATTATCGGCGGCTCGCAGCGCGAAGACGATCATGACGCCCTTCTTGCTCGCCTTCAACACGAAGGTCTTCCCGAAGAGGCATTCCAGTGGTACCTTGACCTCCGCAAGTTTGGGTCGGTGCCCCATTCAGGGTTTGGATTGGGATTAGAACGAACTGTAAAGTGGATTACCGGCGCCGAGCACATTCGCGAGGTAATACCGTTCCCACGAATGATTTATCGCATCGTACCGTAACAGAACATCGTTGCGTGAGTTGATGCGGCAACGTAAGTAGTAACCAACGACAAATCTTAGATGACAGAGCAGCAGAACATCGGCGTAGAAAACGTGGTATGGGATCTAGGCGACCTCTATCCTGGCCATACAAATGGTTCGTTTGTATCCGACCTTGAGAGTCTCGAACAGCGCACAGCATCCCTGGCAGAAACGTGGCGTGGTAAGCTGGCGTCCTTGGACGCAGCAAGCATGGCATCGTTCGCTGCTGCATATTCCAATGTGTACGAGACCATGGATCGTCTAGGTAGCTACGTGCATCTATTGTGGTCTACCGACACGTTAAATCCCGACTATGGCAAGCTACTTCAGCGTGTTCGCGAAACGGTATCTACGGCCTATGCTCACCTAGCATTTGTGAGCGTCGAACTTGTAGGCATCCCCGAAGAGCGAGTGAACGAGATTGCTGCAGCACCCGAAATGGCGTCGTATCGACACTGGTTCGAGTCTATCAACACGATGCGGCCGCATGTGCTGTCCGAAGATGTAGAGCGTGTTCTCAACCAAACCGCACTCACCGGTCAGGCGGCGTGGGTGCGTTTGCATGATGAAGTTCAAAACCGTCAGACGTATCAGATTGACGGCGAAACGCTAACCGAAGCCGAGGTTCTCAAGCGCCTGCATAATCCGAACCGCGACGTACGACGTCAGGCCTGCGAAGTATTCTCGGCAGGCATCGAGAAGATTGTTCCTATTCAATCGTACATCTTCAACACCATTCTTGCAGACCGAGCGTTACACGATCGGCTGCGCCACCACTCTAGTTGGATCGAGTCGCGCAACCTGTCGAACGAAGCCAAGCCCGAGACTGTGGAGGCGCTTGTTACCAGTGTAACGTCGCGGTACGACCTACTTCACCGCGTATATGCCCTCAAGCAACGTCTGTTGGGATACGACACCTTCTACGACTACGATCGCTACGCTCCCGTGGGAGAGAAGTCCGAAGATGTGTGGACGTGGCAACAGGCACGCGAGCTGGTTGTGGCGTCATACACGGCCTTTCATCCAAAGGCTGGCGAAATCGCCAACATGTTTTTTGAGCGCAACTGGATACACGCTCCTGTACAAAAAGGCAAGAGTGGTGGCGCCTACAGTGCGGGTACTGTGGCCTCGGTACATCCATACGTGTTTATGAACTACACCGGCACCAGCCGCGATGTGCAAGTGTTGGCGCACGAGCTGGGTCATGGCATCCATCAGTATTTGTCAAGGGGCGTCGGTCAACTGCAGATGGACACGCCGTTAACCGTGGCCGAGACGGCCTCGGTGTTTGGCGAGATGTTGGTGTTTCGAACCTTACTGGATCGCACCACGTCGCCACAGGAACGGCTATCGCTGTTGATGTCGAAGATCGACGACACCATGAGCACGGTGATGCGTCAGGTGGCGCTCAATCGGTTCGAGCATGCGGCTCACACTGCGCGGCGCACCGAGGGCGAATTGTCGGTTGAGCGTATTGGCCAGCTATGGCTCGAAACGCAGCGAACGTGCCTTGGTCCAAACGTTGTGCTCTCGCCGGGATATGAACACTGGTGGTGTTACATCTCGCACTTCATTCACACGCCTGGCTACGTGTATGCATATGCCTTTGGCGAGTTACTTGTACTGGCCCTCTACGAGCGCTATCAGCGCCAACCCGAGGGTTTTCCCGAGTTATACATCGATCTCCTATCGGCTGGTGGTAGCAAGAAGCCCGAAGACCTGTTGGCACCACTCGGGATCGACATCAACGCGCCTGACTTCTGGCACGGCGGCTTGGCGATGATTGAGGCGCTTATCGCCGAAGCCGAAGCGATTGCTGGATAAGGCCGGATACTGCAGCTTTCATCTGTGTTGCGCAATGTGCGTTACGCAATCTGCGTAACGCACATTGCGTAATGGGCTGGTCTGTTGTAGTTTTGCGTGAACTACTACGAATTCCAAGCGTGCACGATGAAGCTGTTGAATCCCTTTCCGCTTTCGGGTGAAGTACCGGCCGAGCACTTCTGCAATCGGCGTAACGAGATCGAGGCACTTACGAGAGCGCAAACCAGTGGCGTGAACGTAACGCTTGTATCTCTGCGGCGCATGGGCAAGAGTGCGCTGATTCATCACGTGTTTCGCAAGCGCCGCAAAGGCGGTGTGGCTTGCGTCTACGTAGACGTGTATGCTGCAACATCGCATGCAGAGTTTGTACAGAGCTTTGCCTCGGCCGTTGTTCGTCAGGCTTTTGGGCCTTGGCGCACGGCTAGCAAGCAGGCTATGGAATTCGTCAAGAGCATTCGAGCAGCCCTTCATGTATCAGCCGATGGCACGCCGAAGGTTGTCTTCGACAGTCACTTCGGTAAACGTGCCGAAAGTTTGTCCGAGATTGTTGCGAGCCTAGAAGGGCTTAAGAACGGTGTTGTTGTGGCCTTCGATGAGTTTCAACAAGTTGCCACATTCAGCGATGCAACAACAGAAACACTCGTGCGGTCGGCCATGCAGCATTCGAGTATCAGATGCATCTTTGCCGGAAGTGAACAGCGACAGATAGGCCGCATATTTGCCGACCCAGGGCGTCCGCTCTATGCCAGCACCGAGCATCTACATCTAGGTGCCATAGAAAGGGGTGAGTATCGAACCTTTGTCGAGGAGCGACTTGCCAAGAACAATGTGGTGCTTGACGACGATGCGTTCGACGATATCTACGATCGATGCGAAGCACGAACGTTTCACATCCAATCGGTTGCCAATCGGCTGTACGACAGTGGACTTCGCCGTGTGCGGCGTGCAGAGGTGAACTCCTTCATCGACACGATTATTCGTTCTCACGAGCATCTGTACTACGCGCAGCGAAGACTCTTAACACCTGCCCAGTGGAATCTGGTTGAAGCCGTTGCGCGGGAACGCCGAGTAAACGAACCGCTTTCTGAGCAATTTCGGCAAGCCAATGGCCTTGGTGCCGCCAGCAGCGTAAAGCGTTCGCTGGACGCCCTATTGGATCGCAGCGTTGTGTATCATGCAGATGGCGCCTATGCTATCGAAGACCCCTTCCTGGCGGAGTGGATACGGCTGAAGCAAAAGGAGCTGTAGTTTAGGTAGCTATGTGGATTACTTTTGCTTGTGTGTGTGTGTAGGTTGCAATGTACAATAACATATTTGCAGGGAGTACATGATGGTAACGCGCATGAACGATTCACGATATACTGGCACCCTACTTGCCATAATATTCGTGACGTTGGGTTTTATGTCACAGAGCTGTGCAACGGAAACGGTTGCGCCGATGAAGAATATTAGTGTAGATGAATACGATAAGAACACGAAGTCAAGTGTTCTCGTTGCTCCAGAGTTCGACAGAGTATATGCAGGGGATAATGGTCAGTGGCATGTTACGGGAATGAATCCTCAACCGAGTAGCGTTCCTGGGAAAACCTTTGCAGAAGATCCGCCACAAGAACACAACAGTGGTGGCTCATTCACTGTAATAATCGGCTGTTATGGCAGCCAATCGACGTGTTTTCAGATTGAGACCGGTGCAAATGGTCAACGAAGATATCTTGACATTGCTCGCCCTGGATCGCACTCGGGCGGTGGCAGTGGTGGAGGTGTTCACTATCACGTTGAGCGTGCGCCTTATCCGTGATGAGCGTACAGCGTATCTGGCCACCATTCCTTCTCATAGGTCTGGTTCTGTTTCTTCTGTCCGCAACGATGATTGTGGCAACAGAATGGCCTAGACTTACATATGGTAAGGTGATTCATGAGGATAGTTTGAACGTCATCATCAGCCCCGCTGATATTGCCGTGGTAGGCAAGAGTCTCATTCTATTGCATTCGAACAATCAACGTATTGCGCGAGTCTCTCTGTCGGATGGGAAACTCGTTCGGTCATGGGACCTATCCTACGGTGATATGCATCGCACGTTTTCTGAACGAGATCGTCGGCGATCGATTTCAAGATTCTGGGACTTATATGATGTTAACGCTCTAATACAAGCAGAGCCTGCCTTCTCATCGTATCTGGCTTTGAGACCAGAAGTCACACACGTTGTTAACGTGTCAGACTCCTCGTTTGCGATTTTGCTTGCACAGCGAGTGCTTGGCTGTGGCGAACAAGACAGCTATTTCACCATACCGCTGTATGCTGCTGGAATTCTACAAGAGTTAGATCAGGAGAACTTCACAGCGGTAATACCCGACGTATCAGGAGAGTATTGGCCTCAGCGAGTCGCATTGTATATCGACACCGCTGGAACATTCTGGTTTAGCACATTTTTGCTGGACAATCACGCAAAGGTGTTCGACGCGCAGCCGTTCTTGTGTGCTTTCGATTCCGATGGCGTTCCACTGTCGCGATGTGTCTATCTTCCGGTAGAGGCCGCAAAGCGTAAGGGCTATGTTTACCTACAGAATAGCTTAGTAGAGCTCTATCCGGGCCTCGTAGCAACCGTTTCGATACGCTATCCCCAGCTAGTGGTGTTCGACACGGAGTCGCTGCAATCGGTAGCCTTCGAGTTAGATTCGCTGCTGCCACCGCGCGGTCTCAATGTTGCCAGTCGCTCCTACGAGTTTGTGGCATCGAACAAAGCCGGTACAATCGAATACGCTCTTGCCTATTTCGACAGCACGGGTACGCGGGTGGGGCAGTGGCTCATGCGTCATACCATAGACCGCAGCGCTACAGTAGCATCGATTCTACGCACGGAAGTGGAGCCGGTGCCCCTTTCCATAACGCTAGGGCCAGGTGCTGCTGCGCCAGATAAAGAAACAACGACAGCCGGGACGCGACCGTCGACAATACGTCGCCTTGTGATGCATGATGACGAGTGGTATGTGGTAACGACGGGTTTGCACAGTACGACAGATTGATGAACACCCTACGTATAACGTGTGTGCTTGCCATGGCTGTATTATCCAGCACGGCCGCTTATAGCCAAGACCCAACGAGCGTGATTGAGCGAATCGACTCCATGTTGCAGGCAAACGACATTCCTGTTGACGTGCCTGTTGTGTTTGTGCCGCATCGTCAACTAAGCTGTATTACGTGTGGTTTTCAAACCGTTGCTACTATCGACAGCATCGTTAACTGCCTTCCCGAGCCACTGCGCAAGGACGCGGTGGTACTGTATGTGGTTGGTGTAGCGCGAAAAATCGAATGGGCACAGGCCATGAAAACGGTGGGAGCATTGGCAAAACCCATCATGGACGTAAAGTGGCAAATGTCGAAGGAGCTCTTTGGGGGTGAAACGTACTGTGTGGCTACGGTGCGTATTGGTAGGACGCTAAGCAGACGATATGCCGGGCGTTTGTGCGCGATGTAGGCAACGTGTAACGTGCGTGCCCTACGCCGTAACTTTGCACCATGCTTCCTTCCATTTACAACCCGTCGGAACCGTTTACCCTTGGCATTCTGGGCGGAGGCCAGCTAGCCAAGATGACTGCCCAAGAGGCCTTTCGAATGGGGCTTCGTGTAGCCATCATCGAGCATGCAAGTGAGTCGCCCGCAGGGCTGATGACAAAGCTCGACTTTAGCCGCGGATGGTCGGACGCCGCCGACGTAGAAGCATTCCGCAAGGCGAGCGACGTTATCACGCTTGAAAACGAATTCATCGAGCCCGACCTGCTAGAACAACTCGAAGAACATCGCCTCGTGTTTCCAACGTCGGCTACCATGCGCCTTGTACGCGATAAGCTGCACCAGAAAATTACGATGTCGGACGCCGGCGTTGCCGTGCCAGCGTTTGCTGCAATAGAAACCAAGGACGACCTATTTGCCTTTGGCGCAACACATGGCTATCCCTTTGTGGCTAAAACGCGCACACATGGCTACGACGGCTATGGCAATGCCACCATCAAGCGCGACACCGAAATCGACATGGTTTGGCGCCGCTTTATGGAGGGCGAAGTTCAGCGCCCGCTGATGGCCGAAGCGTTCGTGACGTTTACAAAGGAACTGTCTGTTATGGTGGCGCGAAACCGGCGCGGAGAGACGGCTGTGTATCCCTGTGTGCAGACCATACAGCAGGGCCACATCTGCGTTACCGTGCTGGCACCGGCACCAATCGAAGAACATTTACAGCAGCAGGCACAGGCCATTGCCGAACAATGCGTTACCGCCGTTAACGGCGTTGGCGTGTTTGGCGTCGAGATGTTTCTTACACTCGACGATTCCATTGTGTTCAACGAGATTGCACCACGGCCGCATAATTCGGGTCACTACACCATCGAGGCCTGCCATACATCGCAGTACGAGAATCACATTCGTGCTGTTACCAATCTGCCGCTAGGCAGTGCCGCCATGCGCGTACCTGCTGCTGCCATGATTAACCTGCTGGGTGAACGCTCGGGATCGGGCGTGCCCGACTCTGTTATCGACGCATTGCGCGTGCCCGGAGTGGCCTTGCATCTGTATGGCAAAAAGGAGTCGCGGAAGGGGCGTAAAATGGGCCACCTTACGGCGACGGCAGCAAGCGTCGACGAGGCCTTTGCCCTTGCGTCACGTGCGTTGGACGGCTTTGTCTGGTAATGTAGCGGCGGTGCCGTAGTCTCGTGCAAACCAACCACGCACAAGTCGCCACACCGAGATTTCGAAGTTCACACGCACGATAAGTGCAATGCCAATCAGCAGAAGCAGAATATTGCCCAGCCACATTGCCAACGCTGGATCTAGGTGGCCACGGTCGGCAAGCTTTTCGCCCCCAATCAATGCTGCCCACGACAGCACGTAGAACCCAAGTGAAATTGCGGCCGAGACGCCAAAGTTGCCGCCCTTGGTAACAATGCCCATGGGGCATCCCAGCAGCACAAACAGCAGGCATGCGGCTGGAATGGCGTACTTCTTGTGGATCTCTACTTCGTAATTCTGCCGTATGCGTTTGTCCGAATCAAACTGATATGCAGCACGTTCCATTGCCGAGTAGTAGGCGTTATGGATAGCACGTGCACGCATCGCAGCGCCTTCGGACTGCGTGAGAGAATCAACACGAGTATTCGGATCCTTGCTGCCTGCAAGCATAGCCACGAAGTTGCGCGTCACACTATCCATCGTCGATGTGGCTGCGTTCATCGACGCCGTCGAACGATCCACAATGGCCTGCATTTCGGCAATGTTCATCTCTCGGTCGCCCCGTGATGTGCCCGTGGCATCTGTGGCTTCGAAGAAGAACCGGTCGGCGCCTACCAGCATCTGGTGGCGCACAAAGGTAATCACGCGGTAGTCGTTTGGCGCTCGCTCGCTGCGCTGGTGAATCTCGCCATGAAACAGCTGCAGCATCATCCGGTTGCGCGCCGGCGTAAAGCCCAGCACTGCCGTATCGGCATTCACCACCAGCAACCTATCAACACGTGTGCGGTCGTAGATCGTTACCCCATACAGTGTTCCCGTCGTGTCGCGGTCGCGCGCCAGGATGGTCAGTCCGTCAAGGTGTGTCGTAAACTGCCCTGCTTCTATCGCAAATGACGGCCGCATGCGGCCAATGTCGGTCATCATTGTGGCGAGTCGGTGGTTCGTATCTGGCAGTACGGCATCGGTATACCACAGCATAGCAATCGAAAGCAGGGCGCCAATGATGACGGCCGGCGTCATCATGCGAATCAACCCCATACCCGATGCCTTATACACGGTTACCTCGTGGTTGGCAGACAAAGCACCAAAGGCCATTACGCTGGCAAACAGAATACCCACGGGCACCGCCAACACTAGTATCCACGACATGTTCAACAACAAGAACTCGCCAATAATCTCGAGTTCAAGCCCCTTACTCAACAGGTCGTCAATACGTGGAATAATGTACTGCACCAAGAACAGTACTACAATCGTGCTGGTACCAAACAGAAAAGGGGCAGCGATCGACCTAAGGATAAACAGCCAGATTAGCATCGGCGTCAGCTTGGCATGCGCCGCAGCACGTCGTCGATGCGCGCTTGGTAGTGGTCGTGTCGGTCGGGATAACGCGCCTGCAACTCGCGATAGGCCTCAAGCGCCTTGTCGAACGCCTCTTGGGCAAGATAGATGCCCGCAATTGTATCGGTAACGAGTGTGCTACCTGCGGCTACGTCGATCGGTGCCGAAGGCACCTTCGACGTGTCGACGTGACGCGGCATGCGTGCCGACTCGAGGCGTCCTGCGAGTTCTTCGAGCGACAGCGGCCTGCGAGCGTTGGCCATCTTGGCCGACGTTGCCGATGCCCCTTGTCCGGCAACTCTGGTGGGCTTAAGCGGGGCGTTGAAGGTGCGAAATGGGGGCGGATCAGACAGGTTTTGAATGATGCGGCGGCCACGTGTTTTTGCGCCTTCGAAGCGAAGCGAGGTAAACTCAAGGCCAGGAATAAGGCGCACACTTGCGGCGCGAATCACACGGCCTTCTGTGGCAGGAACCATGGTAACAAGCCGAAGCGATTGCATGGAATGCGAAGCCGACGGAAGAACCTGCGGGACCGACACGGCAGGCACGTCGGGCACGTCGGGCACGTCGGACTGGTCGGGCGCGTCGGACTGGTCGGACTGGTCGGACTGGTCGGACTGGTCGGACAGGTCGGACACGTCGGACACGTCGTGCTGGTCGGGCTGGTCGGGCTGGTCGGACTTGGCTGGCGCTAGCCCAACGAAGCGTTCTGCCGCAGCACTTCGGATTAGGCGAGCGTCTGTGGTCATGCCTAGGGCATCGTAGGCCTTGGCAAGCACAACGTAGCCCGACAGGTAGTCGGGGAACTGGCTAATGCCGTGAGCGCACAGCTCGACTGCTTCGTGCAACTGCCCACGGCCAATGGCCTGGTAGGCATGAAATGCAAACAGCGGCGTGCTTTCGTCCATGGTTAATACGCCAGGTTATCGGCGGCTGCCGAGTAGCCGCAGAAGGAACAGGAACAGGTTGACGAAGTTGAGGTATAGTCGTAGGGCACCCATAACGGCGCCCTTGGCGGCTACCGAAGAGCCTTGGCCTTCGAGCACGTATTCTTCCTTGATGCGCTGCATGTCCCACATCGTGAGACCAGTAAAGATGATCACGCCAAGCACGCTGATGCCCATTTCGACGATAGAACTGCCAAGAAACCAGTTTACAACCATGGCAATCAACAGGCCAAACACACCCATCACCATGAATGAGCCCATGCTGGCAAGGTCACGTTTGGTGGTATAGCCATAGACTGCAGCAGCAGCATACATGGCGGCGGCTATGAAGAACGTCGAGGCCACTGAGCCAAGGTCGTACACAAGAAAAATAGAGCTAAACGCCACGCCGTTTGCCATGGCATAGGCGATAAACGTACCCATTGCCGTTGATGCCTTCATGTGTTCGATGCGGGCGGACAGGAAGAGCACCATGCCTAGCGGCAGGAACATGAAGACGTAGATAAGGGGGCTGCCAAAGATAGCTGCCTGAAGGGCAGGCATGCTGGCAATGCCGAAGGCCGTAACACCCGTAGTAAGCAGGCCGCCAACCATCCATGCATAAACGCGCTGTATCCAGGCGCGCTGTGCATCGAGGTCGAGATACATGCTAGAGGTTTGAATGCGAGACATAATGCGATCTTTCGACTGTAAGGTTGTTTGGGACGTTTTACTTAGAGCGTAAGACGACAAAGTTAGCAAAATCAGTAAGTGACTGCTTGTAAATACTCTCGGGGAAGGGTTGCAGTAGGGCTACTGCCTGTGCCGACAAATCAAGTGCCTTTGCCGTGGCCGCAGTAATTCCGCCATTGCGTTCGACGAAGTCGATCACCTTGTTAACGTCGGCCTTCGCCGCGTTCTTGCTCTTCACAATCGACAGCATCGCCTTTGCCTCGGACCTGCCAGCGGTGTTGCACGCTAGGATAAGCGGCAGGGTAACCTTGTTGTCGCGGATATCGTGACCAACAGGTTTTCCAAGGATAGAGCTGCGTCCAACGTAGTCCAGAATGTCGTCTCGAACCTGAAAGGCAAGCCCAACGAGTTCGCCATAAGCGCGGAGCGCTTCGCGCCAATCGGCTGAAGCGTTAGCACTTACGGCACCAACTTCGCAGCACGTGCTGATAAGCGAAGCGGTCTTATCCGAAATGATGCGGAAGTATGTCTCTTCGTCGATATGGCGCTGGCGTCGCTTCTGGATTTGCAGCAGCTCGCCCTCGCTCATGCGGCGTACGGCGTTCGACGTGATTCGCAGAAAGTCGAATTCGTCGGTGTTTACTGCCATAAGTAGGCCGCGGCTAAGCAAGTAGTCGCCAACAAGGACGGCAATCTTGTTCTTCCAAACGGCGTTAATCGAGGCCATGCCGCGGCGCTCTTCGGCGTCATCGACTACGTCGTCGTGCACCAGCGTGGCAGTATGCAACAACTCTACCATGCCAGCACCCACAAAGGAGCGATCGTTGATGCTACCGCAAAGGCCGGCAGCAAGAAACACAAGGGTGGGTCGCACGCGCTTGCCGCGTTGCTTCATGATGTAGCGCACAACGGTGTCGAGCAGGGCTGTATTGCTGCGCATCTGCTGGCGCAGGTAGCCGTCAAAGGCGTCGAGCTCGGAGGCCACGGCTGCGCCGACGTCAGAAATCGAAGAGGACGATAAGGTCATGCTGTGGTGGCGCGTCGTTTATAGGCGATGCGGCTTAGCACCACGCTGATTTCGAAAAGGATGTACAATGGAATGGCCACCATGATTTGCGTCACAGGGTCGGGCGACGGCGTGATGATGGCCGCAATGACGACGATGGCAACAATGCTGTGGCGTCGGTACTTGCTTAACAACGCCGGCGACACAATGCCGATGCGCGAAAGCACCCACGTAACCATAGGCAGTTCGAACATCAGCCCAGATGCGAGCAACATGTTCACGAAAAAGCCAAAGTAATACGTAACGGTGATGTTGTCGGTGATGTTTGGGTCCGAAACGACGTTGATATAGTCCAACATGCTTGGAATCAGCATGAAGTAGCCGAACGAGATGCCAGCAAGGAAGCACAACGTTGTAAAGAACGTAATGGTGCCCGCCCATCGGCGTTCATGTTCGTAGAGCCCAGGGGCAACAAAGCTCCAAACCTGAAACAGGATCCACGGCGAGGCCACGATGCCCCCTACGATAAATACAACCTTCAAGATGAGAAACGCCTGCCCAAATGGCTCGATGTTCTGAAGCCGAATCCCGTTATCGATTGCGGGCTTTAGCAGCACGTGGTCTAAGATCTCGCGAGCCCAGAACGCCGTGGCTGCACAGCCAACCACTAGGCCTGCAACGGCCTTGAACAGGCGCGATCGCAGCTCTTCTAGGTGGTCGAAGAAGCTAAACTCGGCAGTGGTGTCGGAGGATGGAGGCATGAAGAAGCGCCAAACGGCTCGCAAATGTACGCAACCCACAACATGCCTTTGGCATAGTTACGGCCTTCGGCCAGATACGTGCTGCGCACAGTTACGGCCTTCGGCATAGCGGCGTTGGCTTCGCCAACAGCGACGCGGCTTCGCCGCAGCGACATGTTGCGCATAGGTAAGATAGACACCCGACGGGTGAGCAATGCCAATAGCGACTGGCCGCAGGCCAGTTACCACCAACCCCACAGACCCGGCGTCTCGCCGGGACCGCCTCCGGCGGTACGTAGTCGATAGGCCGGGACCGCCTTGTACATACCGGACACATAGGTAACACATGTACGGACACATGGGTAACAGTTTTT
>VFQQ010001177.1_pt1 | contig 39232 bp, 75 predicted proteins | sample 3512341 | NCBI WGS metagenome assembly VFQQ01 (sample SAMN10412373, study PRJNA504923) | tailings metagenome | isolation source: Relicate 2 Philex TSF1 revegetated site | place: Philippines: Tuba, Benguet | collected 2017-08-29 | reverse complement strand
TTTCGGTCCGCCGCCCGCTCCCCTCCTACTTATGCACTGCCTCTGACCTGCACAGTAACCAGTTCCCGACTTACCTGATCACTTGCACAACTGTGCCAGTGTAAACAGACATCCCCAACTTGACTATCAGAGACCGGCCAGCGTGCTACACACAGCATCTGATAAGGCTCCTCAATGCCGCGAGCTGTGGCATACCTGCCAGCCAGCTCTTCTGCGGCAGCTAGGTACCAGCTGCGCATGCGCTGCAGCTGCTCCGGTGCCAGCTGGGAGGGCAGGTCTGCCATGGGGAAGGCAATGCACAGCTCCCAGCCCGCCGCCGCCCACTGCTGCGGCGTCTGCCCGGCTCTGCTGTTGACCTCCTGGCTGACGCTCAAAGTGCATGCTGAGTAGCCGGCGGCAGCCAGCATCTGCCGCACTGCGCTCTCCTCTGCAAACTCCGAGCTGGGGTCGCACAGCAGCAGGCCTTGCTGCGCCGCAGCCTCGGCGAACAGAGAGAATGCCCGCGAACCCACACCCTGCGCTCAAGAGTTGGGAGGGCAAGCGTGTGGAGCAGTGATATAAGCCTGCTGGCCGGAGTGGCGTCGCTTGTGGTGCAGTGTTTGCGCATACACAGGGCATGGGAGGTGGGCAGGCACAGTGCAGCAGCCGCACACAGCAGCAGGCATGTGCGGCAGCCACATCCGCACGCCTGCTGCGCTTGCCTTGGGTGCGTTGAATGCCACACGCCCGCCGGGGCGCAGCCAAGAGTGCCAGGTGGCCAGTGCGGCGGGGGTATCTGTGAAGAATGGCAGCGCTGAGGAGCACAGGATGGCATCAAAGCTGTCCGGCCCAAATGTGCAGTCTTCGGCATCGCCGGCGACAAACTTTGTGTTGTGCAGCCCCGCCGCTTGCGCCTTCTCTTTTGCCTGCGGATCATTCGGTTGACAGCAGCAGTGTTTCAAAGTAAGCGGCACAGGAGCGCCCAAGGGTGCAGCAGCCTGGCCAGGGGCATTTGAAGGGAACCTCAACCCCACCATGGCAGCAAAAGGCTGCAGTACCGCCCGGGCTGCCGCAACTTGCGCACACTGCTGCGCACGCAGCTTGTCCACCATGGCGGGAGAGAGGTCGACGCCCAACACCGAGCCAGCAGGCCCCACTTCCCGAGCTGCTTGCAGCGCCACAAGGCCCGTGCCGGTGGCAACATCCAGCACGTGCTCTCCAGCCTGCAACGCCGCGAGCCGGACCAGCCGTGCTGCCAGCGGCGGGTGGTAGCTGTTGTCGCAGTCGTATCTGGGCGCCCGGCTATCAAACTGCCGCGCTACCCGCTGCTTATAGTCATTGCGCCGCGGCACGGGCCGCAGTGGCGGTGGCTGCCCGGCCGCTGCGGCGGCTGCCGCCGCCGCCGCCCGGACTTGCCGTCTTGGCCGCTGTGCGGCACGTTTGATCTGTTTCCAATGAGTCGCGTGTGCGTTGATGGGCCGGCTACCAGCAAAACAGGGCCGCGCAAGCTCGGACGACATGCCCTTCACACTGTTGCTTGCAACGGATGGGGATCAGGCCTCGCCCATGACTACTGACATTGTGTGCAGCGATCGGGTGACGCTACTTGCCCAGCAAGCACTCAGCCACGCCAGCTGGCGGCGCAAGATCACCAGCAGGCCACTGAAACGCTTGTCTGGAACTATTGCATGTGCCATTATTTACACCAATGCAAGCTGAGCAGTGTTCTGAGGGGGTGACCGAGCGGGAGTTTAGGACCGAAGGGGGGAGATAATACAATCAGATGGACCAAGCTCGCAGGCAGCAATGCAGCCACGCACTCGCCGGCGGACGTAATAGCTGCATCAGGCTGCCCTTTCTCACGCAAAGGCGCCCGCCGAGGCCTGCGTCATCTCCACAATCAGCTCCTTGATGGACTTGCGGTCGGTGGCGGGGCGGGGGAAGGGCAGGCGGCACTTGAGCGCGTCCTTACCGCGCTCACACACCACCGTCATGCCCAGCCGGTCCAGGCTCTGGATCAGCGCCTTGTCCACTGCAGGGGGGTGGAATGGCAGGGCGGTAGGGTGCTGATGGATTGTGGAGCGCGAATGCAAGGGGGCAGCGCAAGCCTCAGTAGCACATGCAGCAGCCACACACAGGCAGCGGTGCGCATGTCGGGTTGGCAAAAACAGCCCCTTGGCGTCACCAATTCACTCCGCCTGCCCGCCTGCCGCCCCCCGCTGCCCACCTGTGATGCCCACGTAGTGCTTGACCATGGCGCGGGTGGCATCAGCATGGTCCTCGTTCATGTGGCCGCCCACAGGAGCAGAGAACTGGTAGATGGGGTCGGGGGCCGCCTCTGCGTACTCCTCAGCGGTGATCTGCTCGCAGTTGCAAGGGGGCACAGGGAGCGGCGGTGAGGTGCAAGGTGGCGAGAAGAAGAGCAGCGAGGCAGGAGAACGTGAGGACACTGCGCTGTGGTCGGTAGTGGGGCGGAGAAACTAGGACACGGTGCCCTGATGTTTAAACCCAGGCATCGGCAAGTGCCCAGCCGCCGGCGCCTCACCTTGCCCGCCCGCGCAAAGCCGGCCACCAGGCGCGCAGCCACGATCTCGTCGAGGCGGAAGAAGCTGAAGTCGCCAAACTCCACCCTGCAGCGGCGGCAGCAGGGGACTCGCACAGTGCATCAGTACGTTGCGCAGCAAATGAGCATCTGCCAGGGCAGCAGGGGTTCGGCGCAGCGGACTAAAGGGCAGCAAGCCAGCGGGCGCAGCTTGCAATACGACTGCAGCAGGTGAACAAGATAATCATGGCGCTCCGCACCCGCCTCTCTGCCACAGCCCGCCTCACCAGAAGGAGTTGGGGTGCTTGGCCAGGTAGGTTGCCTTGGCGGCCGCCTTTTCAGCGTCGTCAGTGATGGGCGTCATGCGGCCGATGAGGTTGATGCGGCCGTCGGCAATGCCCTGCACAGCAGGGGACGGGCAAATTTATGAGCTGTGGTAACACCATGCGCATGCCCTGGCAACGTACCTCGGTGGCATGGGCGGCGGCGGCAACAGCAGGGGCGGCAGCTCAGCAGCCAGCTGCGGGTCCAATGAACAATGCAGCAAGCCACCCACCCGAAACGGCTCTGCCATGATTGTGATGCTGCACAGCCACGTCTTGATACAACGACTAGGGCACCGCAGTTGAACAGAGCAAAAAAAACAAATGACTCCGGAGCCGCCCACCCTGAAGGGCTCCGCCATGATTGTGATGCTGCAGCGCGGGTCCTTCTTCACGTCCGCGGTGTGTGGGCTCATGGTGGAGAAGGCAAAGATGGGGCGGCCCTGGGGTGCACACAAGGAAGGACAATAGTAGGTGAAAACAATGGCAGCCGTGCGGGACCAAATGGAAAAGAAGGCAAGATGCCCCATGGGCAGCGGGCATTGGGGCAGTGAACAAGTCGCAGAAGCAGCGAGGGCCTGGAACACAGGATGGCCCTTGCAAGACAGCAAGCATCGAGTCACAATGCCGGCAGCAGCCAGCTGCACACAGCAACTCAGCCCACTCCCCTGCACAGCATGCACAGCATGCACTGCCACCGCACCTTGTCGTCGGCCGCGTACTCGACCACGCTGCCGCTGGGGTAACCCTCCAGCTCGCCGCGCGCCTGGGTGGCCAGCACGCCAAACCTGGGGGGGATGGAGAACGGGATCGGTTGCAGGTCATCATGTTGGGTGCCTTGAGCGGTTGGCTGCCGTGACCGCCCCACCTGCTGCTGCACGCGAGTTGTTGCTGCGCTGGAGCTGCTGCTGTGCTCAACCGGCAGGTGAAGCCCCTGAGGCAGGTGGAGAAGCACCAGGGGGCTGCGGTTGCACCGCACAGCAGCTCGCACTCACTTGCCAAACGCCACCAGCGTGCGTGCCTCCTCCGGCAGCGAGATGCGGGCGGCGGTGGCCTGGTGCTCGCGGTACGCCTGGTGCCAGGGGGTGTGGGCAAGGGGAGCGGATCGGGGCAAGGGAGGAGAGTGGCAGGGCAAGCTGTTGCCTCTGCAACTTGGCAACGCGGAGGCATGCATTCTGGCCACTATCGCGTGTAGCCACTCAACAAATTAACAAAAGAACTTACGAGGATTTCGGGGTCCACTGCCTCGAGGTTGGCGGCGCTGCTGGCGGGCGCCTGGTGCCCCTGCTGCTTCGGCTCCTTCTCCTCCTGCTGCTGCTGCTGTGCGGCCGCCTGCAAGCCATGGCAGAGAATGCACGGGCTGTCATCCACACGCAACTCAGCCAGATCTGCAAGGCAGGGCAGGGGTCGGCCAAATGCCGCACCTGCTGCTGCTCCGCCCGCGCCGCCACGCCGCCCCGCGCCGGCCGGCTGGCCAGCTGCCGGGCCGCCAGCCGGCGGGCAGCCGACGGCGCACCTAGCCGGTTCAACACCTGCGAGGGGGGAAGGGGCGCTGCGTGCGTTGGGCGGCCGCTGAACCCTCCCACCCAGGTGCCTGCCCGAGCGCGCTTCGCGCTGTTTCATACGCGATCGAGGCCACTGCAAGCACATCTGAGCCTCACATTGCTACGAAGAGCCAGCATAGCTTCGTGGGGCCCGCAAAGCACCCAGAAGAGGACGAGGAGCAGGTATACGAGGATCGTGATGAGCAGAACGTGGTCCAACACTTCACAGAGTGCTGCGGCACCTGCGCCTCTGTGGCTGCACCGCCGCCGCCGCCCCAGCGTGCTCCGCTGGCGGCACCGACGTGCTGCCTTGTGGCATGGCATCCACTCGTTGATGGGAGACCGTACTCCATCCGCCAGCAACCTAAACCCGATTGCACAGTTGGGACGAGTCCATGGTGCAACACGCCATCCGCAAGCCCTCACAGGAAGGCAGGAACATTGTGCGTTGCAAGAGAAAGCGCCATGGCTGTCTAGCACTGCAGCCCAGCCAGGCTTCCTAGGCGTTGAAGGTACAGGACGAGCGCGCCGCCGCAGCGTCGCTCCAAGCCGGAGCACGTCACTCGCTGCCGGTGGCCACAGGGACATGCAGGATGCTCGAGCATCCTGCAGCCTTCTTCACTCGCTGCCGGTGGCAACAGGAACGTCCGGCAGGGCGCCCCACTCGCTCCAGCTGCCGTCATACACAGCAACGTGCTCGTCTGGCCGCAGCTGCTTGGCGGCAAGCAGCAGGATGCACGCTGTGGTGCCTGCAGGCGTGCGGGAAGAGCGAGCAGTGAAGTGACCACCCCTTTGAGATGCATGCCGCACACCGGGAAGGAGGCATGTGCGCGCGCACGATTATAAGCGCCGCCTGCCGCTACCGTGTCTGCGTGCCTCGGCGGCCACTGCAATCTTGCGCAGCACTGCAGGGCAGCTGCGCTGGCAAGCAAGGCGGTCCAGGCACTGCTGCGCCTCACCTGTGCCGCAGGTGCAGACCAGGGGCTTGTCCAAGTCGACCCCAGCACTCTTGAAAGCCGCGTCCAGCTCAGCGGCCGGCTTGAGCCTGCAGGGACGAGGTAAAAGTTGGCTTACTTGTTCGTCAAGCAGGCAAAGGGCGGCTGACGCGCGCAGCTGCTTGCGTCCACTATTTAATCAGCAGCTGCCCACCGCCATACCAGCCGGCCACTTGCCGCCATGCAAGCTGCCCTATGCAGCCCACCCACCTGCCGTCCCGCAGCACGTCGGCAAACTGCAGGCTGCGGCTGCCGGGGATGTGGCCGCTGCGCAGGCCCGGCCGCGGCTCGGCGGCTTCGCCTCGGAACCTGCAGAGCGCACGCGGGTCGAGAGGAAAAGTGAGTGGACAAGTGTGAGTGGACCAAACTTAAAGCAATGCCAGCGGCAAGCGGCAGGCAGGGCCAGCGGCGGACACAGCCGCGCATGCCAGCAGCGTGCAGGCGTGCTGGCTGTGCAGTACAGCCATGCGAGTGTCCCAGCTGTACAACGCAACTTTGCTCACCGAGTGGCGGGCCGCGCATCCACCACTTGCTCGCCGCCGCTGCTGCTGTTGGCCAGCATCTGCTGCCAGTCGCGCACAGCGGACTTGTCCAGGCGCGCCTGGTACCTGCAAGCACATGTGTAGGGTGATGTGTGCAGATGATGTGCGTAGGAGGAGCTGGTCAGTGCGGCAACAACACCGGCTGTGCTGCGCTCCCCTTGCACACCCAGCAACAGCCCGCAACAGCCACCCAACACGTCAGCCGCTGCGCACTTGGTGGCACCGGGCGGACTGCGCAGCGCCTGGGCAGGAGCGTGCAGAGCCGCCTCGTCCACAGGACTGGTGTCCACCTCACCACCTGCCGCCCGCCAGGCCGGCAAGCCGCCGTCCAACACAGCCACCCTGTAATGAGGCAGTGAGATTGGGTTGTCAACTTGACCTGCACCACGCTGGTCCGTGTGCAAGCAGCTCTCTGCGTGCAGTTGTGCCTTGCCATCACCTCACATGCTGGCGACACCGCAAACCCTGCTATCATCGCAGCCAGTCTCACCTACGATGGCCAAACACATGCCACGTCCACCACGCACGGGCGCTGGAGAAGATGCCTGGAGCGGATGGCAACAGGCGGAGAACAGGTGGAGGCAGGCAAGTTTGGGCACACAGAGCTGTGGTATCCAGCTCCACTGTGCAGCAGCGCACCCAACCAAAACAGTCCAAATGCCAACTGCCACCGCCCAGGCTGTGCTGCAGCGCACACCGACACATACTTCCCCACATCTCCCAAACCCACCGGTGTTGTCATACACCACCAGTGCGTCGTCATTGCTGATGCCCAGCGCGTCGGCCGCAGCAGCAAACTGCTGGTCCGAGGGCAGCATGTGGGGCAGGCTGGAGGCGGGGTCGGCGATGCGCTCCACATCTGCCAAAAATGGACAGTGGGAACTGGGGCACTGTCTGAAACCCAGAAGTGGCAGATGCGCCGCCACATGCAAAGATTGCTCCGCTGGCTGCGTCTCCCATGGCCTCTGGCTTGCTCTCCCTCAGCCCTGCGCCCTCACCAAAGAACAGCGCTCCAGGGATGCGCTCTGCCAGGTGCTCGGCCACAGCGTCCTTGCCAGCGTTAGGCAGGTACCTGCGCAGCCCATTCGTGCACAAGCCAAGCAGCATCAGCACGGCCAGTCCATGAGGAGAGCTGGCAGTGCCCTGACCTGTCAAGATTCTTAAGCGGCAGCAAATGCTTTGAAGGCGGCTCACCAGGTGGCGTTCAGCACCTTGACCTCGCCGTGGTGCTGCCGCAGCCACTCGGCGCTGACCAGGCTGCAGTGCGGAGGAAATATGGCGGGCGGCCGAGTTGTCAGGTGCACTCCGAAGAGAGCTTGATGCACCTGAAGAATTGGCTGTTTGATGCACGCCACCGAAAGCTGAGAGCTTGCTTGCCTGGGGAAGGCGGCGCCTGCGGCGGCGCCGGCACCAGTGGCGGCGGCGGCCATCCCAGCGGCTCGCTGCGGTACTGGCGCTGTCTGGCAGAGATTCCAGTTGGATGATGTAGCCCTCCAAGGGGCGCAGGAGCGAGGCAAAGCCCGGGTTGGGCGGGTTGCGACTTGCAAGAACCCTGGCGAGCGGTAGAGCGCTTGCTGCCCGATCGTTAGCGCCAGCCTCATTGCCGCAACTCGGTCTGCAAGGTGATCGCGCCTCGGAAGCAGCTCATGCAACCACTTGGGCTGGGGCAGAGCAGGTTGGCGGGCGAGGGAATGCTGCGATCTTTGCGGATCGCGACTTGATAGCAGTCCAGCGTCGCCTGAGCGAAGCCGCGTGCGCAGCCGAGACATGCAGACGCTGAGCGGTGAGGGCTCGCGCAGGGGCTTGGCCGATTTAGTGCGCATGTACCGTGTAATTAGTCCTCACATTGATTACACACGATTGCTTGGTGCAGCGAGGCCATCGGTGGTCGCCCGCCCCGTCGCCGGCGCTCGCCGCCACGCCGCCGCCGCCGTGGTTATTTGCTCCGCACATGGCCCCCAGCAGCAGCAGGCTGCTGCCGCAGTCGACCGGAGGGCGCTGCTGATGGCCTCTGGTGCTATCCTGGCTGGTGCGGCGCTGCAGCAGGGCCAGGCGGCACAGGCAGAGGAGTGCGAGTTCCAGACCGCCGCCAGCGGTATGCAGGTGAGCAGTGGGTGCAGGTTGGCCGGCTTTGAGCCTCAAATCGGCACCCCTTTCAGTCAGCCTCGCAATACCTAGAGATTCAGCCATCGAATGCCGAGCTACACCACGGCGGTATCAGAGAAACAATCCCCCTCCACCCCCTGCAGTACTGTGACCTGGTTGAGGGCAGCGGCGAGGTGCCGGCGCAGGGCGCTCGCATCCGTGCCCACTACACCGGCCGCCTGCAGTCCAACGGCGTGGTGTTTGATTCCTCGTACGAGCGCGGCCGGCCGCTGATCTTCCAGGTGGGTACTGATGCTGCCGCGGGCTGGGCTGGGCTACAGAGTGAAGGCATGAGGCTGGTTGGCCTCGGTTTTCGCTTGCTTCCAGCGCACAGAGCAGCGCATGTCGAAATTCGGGAGACGAGCCTCACTGAGGTGCAAACGCGGCCGCCCTTTCCTTTCAAACAGATTGGCGTGGGCCAAGTGATCAAGGTGCGCCGCGGCAGATCCCCCAGCAAGCTTCCCGCTGCCCTTGCCTGCCGATGCACCAGCTTCTGCCCAACACAGCATAATCAAGTGCCCCTTGTGCATAGCGCTATTCCACTGGGACCAAGCAGACCGGCTGCCACGAACACTGCTGCTGTTGCAGGGCTGGGACCAAGGCATCCTGGGCGCTGAGGGCATCCCGGCCATGAAGCCGGGAGGCAAGCGCCGCCTGGTGATTCCCTCGGAGCTGGCTTACGGTGCGTTTTTTGACGGCATGTGTGTGTGCTCTGCTTCTGAATAGCGCTGCTAGGCAGGCTTGCACATGCTGCCGGTGTCGACCCTACTACAAACACTCGCACCTGCTGCAGGGGCACGCGGCGCCGGCGGTGTCATCCCTCCCAACGCCACGCTGGCAAGTTGGCGGCGGCTTTTCTTGTTTGCTTTGAGACCATGGACTGAAGGGCAGCTGTGGCTTCAACTTGCAGAGCGCCGGATTACGACTGATGCATTTGTCACCGCTAACCCGCATGCCATGGACTTTATGCTGCAATGCTCAGCCGTGTGTGCGATGCGGTCCCTGGTCCTCCTCTGCAGGTCTTTGATGTGGAGTACCTTGGCGTGCAGGGCAAGCGGTGAGCGGCTGTTCTCACTGCCGCCTGACCAGCGGTTGATGGCCCAAGTTCAGACCACTCAGCACCTTGTGCCCTGCCATTTTGCCCACTCTGAGCAGCACAGTTTTCCCTCTTTCAGTGACTTCAGTGAGCTGCCATGTGTTGTATGCTAAAAAAGCAGTGCAGTTGTGTACGACTGCCGTCAATGTAACGCGCTAAGCACTGATCCTATGGTACAAGGGGGCTGCGGCGCCCCTGCTGCGGCGCCCCTGCTGCTGCTGCGGCGCCCCTGCTGCTGCTGCGGCGCCCCTGCCGCGTCACACAATCGGCGGCACCCAGCCTGGGCTAGAGTACGGGCAGCAGGGTGCATTGGTGTCGGTTCTCAGATGATTTGCTTGCTTGCTGGTTGGCGCTAGTGTGCAGAATCAAGTGGACTGTCTTGTGTGGTTCAGATCGGGTGTTTTCGTGGCCTCAGTTCTCATCGATCTCCTCCTGGGAGTTGAGCATGTCACGCCTGCACACAGGTGGGACGTGCGAGAGCAGCAGCATGAGCAGCGCCGCTGCCACCGTCAAGTAGTGTTGTTGGACGGCGAACACTGGAGCACAGGCAATCAGCGTGCCCCAATGCTGCTGCCACTTTGTGCATTGTGCCGCCGTGGGAAAGTGCCGTTTGCAAGCGTTGCACGAGTGCATGTAAGAATGCAACACTCACAGGTCCTCCAGCATCAGCTTGTTGGTCTCGTCGTTGCCGGCTGCAGGGCACATCGTACAACACCAGTTGTCAATAAATCCGCCAGCACCGCTGTGCGACGCAGACGAGGCCTGTGCCGGCGCTGCTGCATGCTGTGCAACGCGCATGGCGCCACCGACAACCAGCAACGCTTGCTCACTGCTCACCCGGGTTGGCCTCCGCGGCCGTGGAGGTGGGCTGCTCCTCGGGGTGCGCCTGCTCTTCCGCTAGCTGGCGCGCCACAAACGCCTTCACCTGCTCCTCAACCGTGCCTGCGCATGGAGGGATCAATGATTCATTTCGGCATCAATGTGAGCACAAAAGGCGGTATCAGGACTCCTAGACTGAAACAGGGGGCAGCGCGTGCTTGCAAGTTTCCAGCAGAAGGACACTGATGCAGCAGGTGCAGCACAGGCCACTTGACCCGCGCCCCATAGGCGCACCCTTCATCAGCAGGCGGGTGACGGTCAGCGGCTTGTCCTGGCCCATGCGGTGGCTGCGCCCAATGGCCTGCCGCTCAAAGCTGGGGTTGAGTGGGGGCTCGCACAGGCTGCGGTGGGAGGGGGGCAGGTGGAGCGGGGGCAGGCTTGCAATAGAGCGTTTTTTCAGCGCATGGCTGGGGGCAGGCAATCTTGCGCAAGCCAGTGGCCACTTTTGCTGCCTGTGTTCCTGACTGGCGTTGCCTATGCTAGAGCTCTCCCTGCTGTGCTCCACGCAAAGTGTCCAGCTGCCCAGCTCACATGATGTGCGTGGCAGCCGTCAGCGTGATGCCTGCGCCGCCCGCCCTGCAAATCAATAGCAGCCGGCAGTTGAGGCCGGGTTAGTAGAGGTATAACTAAGCCAAGCCAAGCAGGGCCATGCCGCTCGCTGTACCACGCTATTCCCTGCGCCGCTCAATCGCCTGGTCACCCCTCTTGTTCATCTTGCATCTGCCAACCCGGGCTAACCGTAAGGCCTGCAAATATCTGAAGCCAACACCAGCCCGCCGCACCTGTGGGTGATGAGGAACACCTTGGTGGGCGGGTCTGTCTGGAAGTCGCGGATCGCCTTGCTGCGGGAGGCTGCAGGTGGGGTACAGGAGCGGGAGGCGAGGAGATTGGTGGCCGAAGTTAGTCCCATGCAGGCTGATTCCAACTGGCTCCGAGTGCCCCCACATAGGTGAAGCATCGGCTGCTGCCGCCTCTGCCCTGTGCACTCTTCTTTAATTTACCGCACCCACCCAACTCCTGCTGTTCATCATTCAGTCGCCTCGGCGTCACTTCAACCACCCTGGCGTCACTTCTGCCCTGTCTAGCGCAGCAGCCACCCACCCACCCGCGCTGGAGGAGCCGATGAGGCTGCGGTGCTGCAGGCCGATGTCGGGCAGCAGCTTCTGGATGGCCCTCAGGCAGTCGGGGTACTCTGAGAATACCAGCACTGCGCGGGGCGGGAAGGCAGTGGAGTTGTGCGGGTGGGCGAGGGAAAAGGAGGAGGAGACGGATGGGCACTCCACCCATGCAGGACGCCCCCGGCTGCAGACGGGAAATGGCGTCACGGAGCACACCCCCCCGGTTTCCGGATTATCATTGCTGCCTCACGCATCCATGCTGCTGGCAACCCTTGTGGGGAGGCTCACCCTTCTCTTCCGGGTCCTTGTCAGCCAGGATGTCAATCACCGCCTCCGCCTGCAGTGCAGTGAGTGCAGCGGGCAGGCAGCAGAGGTGACCATACAATCAGGCTGCACAGCCCTGACGATAGATCCGTGTAGGGAACCCCAGCCTTGCAGCCATGCCCTGCGCCAGTGAGCGCACCTTGCTCTGCATCCAGTGCTTGACTGCCTTGTAGCGCCCGGTGGCCGCGTCGTACTCCTCCTGCCCAGTGGGCACCTTGCCGCCTGCCATACAAAAACCACAGGGCGTCATGATTGCCATGGGGTTGCATGCAAATTGGCTGCCAGCGTGTGTTCGCACCAGGCAGTGCGAGCGGCTCGCGTGCACTGCGGATGCTCACAAGCTGCAAACACTGCACGCTCTTACCACAAAGCCCATCTGTGCAAGGAAGCATGCCAGTGAGCACCGGCCTCAGTGAGCACCAACCCCCAGGGGTACACCAATGCACCCCGGCTAGCGAAAGCAATACGCTTAGGCTAGGGCGACTCACTGGACGCCGCCGCTCGCAGCTGGCCCACCATGCCGCGCAGCTTGGCCCACTGACCAGCCTTCAGTGTGGGCAGCGCCACCTCCTGCCCCCACACTGCACAGACCGGGCAGTGGCGTTGTGAGTGGTCATTGAGGTTAAGAGGTTGGGAGCGTCTTGCTGTGCTCAATGTACCAGACAGCACAGGCGGCACTCCCTCCTGCATCAGGCAGTCCCATGTCCCACGGCCACCAGACTGCTCCCAAAAAGATCAACCTCAACCCCAGCCCCGGCGGCTCACTCTGCTCAAACTCGGGGTCACACCAGGCCGCCTTGAGGGAGTCAGGGTTGATGTCCTGGCGGAACAGCAGCGCCCGGAAGTCGTTGCGCTTGTCCGTCTGCAGCCAGTAGGTCGGGTGGATGGGAGGTGGCATGGGCACATCAAACCGCCATTGGATGGGGGCATGCACCCTGAGGCATGCGGTTTGCGGGGCTTTGCAGCGTGAGGGCGCTTCAGGGGGGTGCATATTGCCGGGCAGAACCCAAAGGCAACATGCACTGAAGCCGCCTGTCCACAGGGCCACTCAATTCACCTTCAGCTGGTGGTAGTACGACACATCAGGGCCCGTCAGCCGGCACTGCAGTGGGGAGGGCGCAGGGCAGCAGGAGTTTTCTGAGGGTGCAAGGGCAGTGGCGAGCGGCAGTTGTTTTGGTCACAGCAGCCGTTGCAGCAGGCTGCGCACCCATATCATTTCAACACCCCTCTCCTCCACATCCAGCAGCTCCGGCTTGAGACCTCCCTCCATCCACACGTCACTTGTTGTACAGTGCCCAGCAAGTGTCGCACTAGCACCCCCTCACCTCCACCTCCACCTCCTCAAATCAGGCAGCTCTAGCGTAAGACCCTCCACACCTGTTGCCACGGCACTTGACACTGCCCACCCGTCAGCCACGCCGCCCCTCAATAATGTGTCTTCTGCCCCTCCTCACCTCCACCTCCACCTCCTCCACATCAGGCAGCTCCAGGTTCACCTCGCCATCCAGCGTCCCCGCCTTGTTGTACCGCACCAGGTAGCTCTGAATGGGGCCGCAAAGGATGTTTGGGGCGGGTGCTGATGAGAGCAGGCAGGTGATCGTGCACCCTCAGAAACCAGCATGCAGCGCTTTTGACATTTCACCACTGCTCAGTCTTCCCTGTCGCCCCTCGCAGCAGCAGAGCCATCAGCAAACCAGACCCCAGCCCATCAAGCGTTCCCTCCCGCCGCAGGGCGCACCTTCAGGACGTGGGCGGTCACCGCGGGCATGCAAGCGATTTTTTTTTCGAAACAATGTCCACCCATGCCCTTCCTGCAACACAAACCTTGAGCACGTGGGCGGTCACCGCGGGCATGAAGCGGTAGGTGGCGTCAAAGGCGCCCAGGCGCAGGAACTCAAAGGAAGGGCCAAACGTCTCCACCGTCTGTGGCGCAGATACATCGGGGGGGAAGGGGAGCAGAGGGGTGAATACCCGGCGGGCATCACTCAGGGCGAGGCAAAGCGCAAGCGAGGCCAAATCTGCGCGCAGCGCGACTAAGATCTGATTGAGCGGCAGGGCGCACAGGCGGCAAGCGCGCAGTGGCCGCCTGCTGGCATGTGTGCGCAGTGCTGCCGCCCCACGCACCGCGTTGTTGGGCGTGCCTGTCGTCAGCCAGAGGTGCTTGGCGAACCAGGTGTGGTCCTGCACGCGTACAGCGCCAGGGGAGCGGTTTCAGACGGCAAGCACGGGCAACACTGGCCGCTGTGGCAGCCTGCTCGGCGGCTCTGCAATGCACAGTGCGCCCATCCCAACCCTCGACTCTCGACTTGCCTTATCAGCCAGGAAGCCGCCCGCTGCCAGCTGGGGCTCATCCACAAAGATGCGCCACCTGGGCAGAGGAGCAGAGCACACGGTACAGCTGATTCTGACTTGCAGCAAGACGTCTTCAGCAAATAAGGTGTGCAACAGGATATGCTCGCAGGCCCTGGTCGATGCAGCAGCACGTGGTGCCTGCTCTAGGGTGCCTGCTCCCTGGTGAGCGCACACGCTGTCGGTGCCAATGCTGCCCAACCGCCCGCCCCAAAGCCTGCTCACCAGTAGATGCTGCTCAGCGTGTGCAGCTGCGAGGCCAGTTGGGGCGTGACCTGCGGAGCAGGGGAAATGAAACGCAGGCCGGCATGCTCAGAGCGATTGGTCGGACCTTCAACAGGCGGATTGGAGCTTTGTGCAGCAGCAACAAGGCCTCTGCCAAAAATGACACAGCCTGCTATGCTTGTTTTGCTCTCTTGTCAGCCCACATCAAGCTTCACAGTACACATGTAACCAGTGCAGCATGCAACTCGTGCTTACCAGCACCACATCATACAAGAGGAATGAGCTTGCAGCGGAGACTTTCACAGCAGGCAGGTCATGCAGACCAGTACCACTCAGCATGCAAGCCCCTCGCTTACTCACCAGCACAACATCGTACTCAGCGATGACCTTGCAGTCCAGCAGCCGCTCCTGCCGCTTGCTGTGCTCCGTCCAGCGCAGGATGCTCAGCGGGGCATCGGTTGTCTTGCGGATCTCGTCCTCCCACTGCCCCACCAGAGTGGGAGGCACCACCACCAGCGTGCCGCCGTGCGGCATGTTGTTCACCACGGACGCTGCCGGTCGGGGGAGGGGCAGGTGGAGGGGCAGTCTGTGGACAGCCGCGGGTGCATGTACAGCCAGACGGGGTTGGAGCGCCAGCGGATGGGTGGCTGTTCCCAACACTCAACATCCGCGGGCTGCATACACACTAGCATGTCCCAAAACCTGCACCTGCTGCCAACAAGTGCTAGAGCAACCCCTGTGTCCCACCACAATGCACAGCAGTACCGCCCCCTCAAAAAGTACCGCCTCTAAAGCTCACACAGGTGGTCCCGCGCCCGCAGCGAGCGCCAGGCGCGGTTGGCGCGCCAGCCGGGCGGCGGCGGGTGCATTTGGATGGCGCCGATGGCGCAGGCCGTCTTGCCCATGCCCATCTGCAGCAATGCAGGTTTCCATGTGGATTGCTCGGGTTGAAATGTGTGTCTGCGATCACTGACACGCACTATGTGCACACCAACGCTCCGCCTACCTCCCACCTCCTCCCGCCCCCATCCCCTTTGCCCTGTGCCTCGGCCCTTGCTCCTCGCACCTCCAGTGCAATCCAGCCGGAGCCGCCGCAGGCGCCCACCCACTGCTCCGCCTCGATCCTGGAGGTGGACAGCCGGATCTGGCGCAGCACCGGTGACACGTAGCAGTGCAGCTCTGTGGGTGGGTGGGTGGCGGCAGGGGATGTAAGGGGAGTGTTTGACGTAGAAGGCGGCCAAGGATCTGAGTTTGCAGGCAGCTGATGCATCCCCAAGGCCCAATAAAAGCCACAGCCCAGGGACCGTGGCACTGGGACAGAACAAAGCGGGCACCACCCAGCTGTGCGCAGCTGCACACGCCCACCTGGCTGCTCAGGCAGGTTGTACTTGAGCCAGAGGTGGCGCGCCGAGCCGCCCTCCGCCTGCTCCTCCTGCAGCATGTGTGCCAGCGCGCGCCGCTGGTAGGGCCGCAGCTGCAAAAAGGGAGTGAGGTGAGAATGGGCAGGGGGATGAGGTAAGCATGACAGTCAGCAGCTGAGCTGTGCATCGAGAGTGGGTCAACGCGCAGCAGCCTACGTCGAGCTGTCCACGCCATGCTGTCCCTACAACGCCCAAGCACTGTGCGGCACCAGTCACAGCAAGTAACGCTACAGCACAGCTGGCCGCCCGCACCTCCAGCTTGAGCGCCTGGTCGCAGCGCTGCTTGAAGCGGGGCGGCTCGCCGCGGTCAATGTCCTCCACGCACGCCAAGATCTTGTCCAGCTGGACACAAGAAGGGGAGGGGGATGTGAACGGATGAGCGGGATACCGTGCAAGACAGAGCCATGATCTTGTCCAGCTGGACGACAAAAAACAAGGAGAGGTCACAGGGAAGGAAAGGTGAATGGCTGACTGAATAAATCTTGTTTGGCGCACGAGACACGTGGTGTGCTCCATGCTTGCTGACCGCTCACAAGATGAGCATGCGGCACGCACATCTGCAGGTACCGCAACAGAGCGCCGCCCCGCACACACCCCCGCACCTGCTTCAGGTTGAGGGGTGCGCCGGCGTCCAGCTGGTCAGGCACGCCCCTGAAGGCCAGCTCCTGCTTCGACTGGGCATACTGCGCCTGCAGGCTGCACGGGGAGGACGTAGGGTGCAGGGCCGTGTCAGGCTGGGTTAGGAATGGCAACAGGGCGCCAAGGCGAAGCGGGGCGCATAGAGAGGGCAGAAGGTCACAAGGCCACGCCGCCCGGCATGCAGGCCCAGGCCCGCCCTTGCTGCCCAGCTGGCCAACGGCCCGGCCGCTCTTGCTATCCCCACAAACCCAAAGCAGTAGCGCAGGAGGCTCACTCGCGGCAGTCACGCTGGAAGGGCGACCCCTCCATGCCGTCCAGCCCGCACAGCAGGGCCGCCACATCCACCGACTCCACACGCTCCTCATTGGTCTGGTAGAGGGCAAGGCAAGGGTTCAATGTGAACTTACGAAACTTGTTGTTTGTGCTTTGCAGCCCGCAGGCAGCCAAGGCAACCGTGATTTCTAGCAGGCACTGCTTGCTACGGCATGCGCTGTACGGACTTGGATGCATTCCAACAAAAGCGCTGCTCCCCAGAATTATTCGCACCCCCACCGCCACCCAAGCAGCCGCGACTCGCAGGACCCACCTCTGGATCCTTCCACACAAACGTGCCGCCCACGAGCGAGGAGCTCAGGCTGTCCTTGGTCAGCGCCACGTAGCAGGACAGCTGCACCTGCTTGCGCCCCGGCTGCCGCACCAGCCGGGCCTGGACGTGGAACTTGCCGCGTGTGGAGAGAAGGTAGGCGTCGCGCAGCCAGTTGTAGTCCTTCGACTGCGGAGAAAGGAAGGCCGCGAGAAGGGGGTTGCATATGTGGATACGGGTGACAGAGAACTGTACCGAGCTGCAGGGACCCGTCTGTGCACAAAACGGAAACACGTCATGCCTGGTGTGCAGGGAAGCCGCATCTATGCAGCAGGAGGAAAACCAGGCATTCACAGCTCTGACTTTTTTTGAACAGTGTAGTTACCCACCTCGTCCTTGAGCACCAGCCCGTTCTCCCGCACAGCGTGCCACAGCGCGCGCCACGATGTGAAGCCCTGGCTATTGGCCTCCAGGTCGGCCCGGAAGCCCTCCCAAATCGCCTCGTACTCGATCGTTTTGCGGCCCAGCAGAACAGAATCCTCCCGCCCCTCCTGAATCTTGGGGCCTGCGGGGGCGGGGGCGCGGATGGCAGGGAAGGATGCGGTCAGAGCCTGTATCTAAAACAGCTGGTGACAAGTAGATGGAATGCACAGGGAGTGGCTGCGAGGCAGGGCGCGACAGGGTTGGCGCAGCGCGCTGGATGTTTCTGCCCTGGGTGCAACAGCGACAGCCCCTACTCTTCAAGCTGACCACATCGCACCCAGCGGGAAGTCGAACAGCTGCCACATCAGGTCATGGTGGTCCGTGTGGGGCGGCAGGTTCTGTGGGAGGTGTTGCAAAGGGTGGGTGGGGCGGAGAGACAGGTCCGTCTGAGGGCTTGGATACACGCAGCAGCAGCTGGCTGTTCAACCCAGACGTCAACCGCCGGGCTGACCACAATCTCAGCCATGCACATGCAATGCGGTACCAGCCCCACCTGAAACCGCGGCTTGAGGTGCTTGTCCACATACTCCTTCACAGCGCCATCGCAGTACGTTTGCAGCACCTCCCGGATTCCCTCCTTGCTCATGCCGTCTGTGGCAGTAAGTTTGAGTGGGGCGGCAGATGGTGGGCAGGGCAGTGGTTGAGAGCATGTCGGGCGCAACGGCAGGGCGCATGGCACCAAAGGAGGGGCATCGCAGCTCAGCTGCACGCCATAAGACAGGCAGGCAACAGCGATGTGCGCATCCCAAGCATGGGGCCAAGTGCATATTGCCAGCCGCCGGCCAGCCACCCACCCTCTGGGTTGCCTCCGTCTGCATCGTTGGTGAACAAGAAGTTGACCAGGCGGGGCGCAATCTGCTTGGGCTTCGTCAGGTCCACCCAGCTGGTGGGAAGGGAGGAAGGGCAGGCACGTAGCACATCAGGTGCACCGCTGCCACATGGAACACGCAGCAGATGGAACGACGGCAGCCAGCCCCAAACTGCCCCACTGGCCTGCGCACCTGCAAGGCCTTGCAACTGCCAAAGCAGCGCGGCTCACAACCCACTCACAACTCATTCACAACCCAACTTGCTGCACCCACGGGAGCGCACCCCTGGTTCTTGCGGTACACGCGCAGCACGTTGCGGGAGTGGTGCTCCCAGTCGCCCTCCTCCTCCTCCGTCTGCACCAGCTCGTACAGCTGCAGGGATGGATGGAACGCAAAATGACTAGGTGGTGGTCGAGGGTGGTGGGGAGGTGAGGGCGTACAAATTCTAGAATGCTGATGTGCTGGCTCCCCGCCTGCTACGCCAGGAATGCAGTGACATTTCTCTAAAGCATAGCAAACAGCCACCCACAGGCTGGCCCACAAGGGAAGCACCAAACACAGATGAACAGCCCCACCTGCTCGACAGTCATGGAAGAGAAGATGTCCAGCAGCGCCTGCTTGCAGCGCCGCTCCCAGTCAGTCTGGTACAGGCCCCTGTGAGGCGGGGACAACCCAACAAGCAAGCATTGCAGTTACATTGGCATTTTGAGCATTGCAGCAGGTGGCATGGAAGGTGCTGCACTACGCGAAGTTTGACCACCACAACCAAGGCCTGCCGTGCAAATCACACAGCAGGCAGGGTGCGTCGGCATTTGTCTGCAGCCAGGCTTGCCAAACTTCAAGCTTTCTCAGCAGGTTGCTCACTCGGGCGCCTCGGGGCCCAGCTCTTCCTCAACCAGCTGCTGCCGGTCGCCGCCTGCCTCCTCCTCCTGCTCCTCCTCCTCATCCTCCTGCAGGAAAGTAGGGGTTGCAAGGGATGCAAGTACGGCTCGCCGGCGGCTCAGGAGGGAGTGGCAATGCAGGGCACCTGGCAAGCTGACTACGGCTGTGCAGTTTGGCTTGACTTCACTCAACACCCTGCATGTGCATTATTCAATGCAATGCACAGCCATGCAGCAGCCCTCGCACCCCACCTCTGCATCCCCAGCCGCAGCAGCAGCAGCAGCAGGCGCCGCCGCCGCCACCGCTGCTGCCGCCGCTGCCGCCCCACGCAGGGGGCGCTCCACCTCGATGATGCTGCTGATGCGGCTGGGGCGGCGCGCCGGCGGCTGCTGCGCCCGCTGCGCCTGCTGCGCCCGCTGCCGCCGCGTCAGCATCTGAGGCTCAGCAGCTTCGCCCTCCTCTGCTGCCGCAGCCCGCTGCGCCTGGCTGCCGCGGCAGGGGCCGCGCCTGCGGCCGCCAGACAGCAGCAGCGTGGCATCATCCAGCTGCTGCTGCTGCTCCTCCTCCTCCTCATCCCCATCAGACTCCTCCATCTCCTCATCTGCTCCATCTGCCTCCTCAGAAAGTTCTTCCGCCGCCGCCGCTTCGCTGCCCTCTGCCGCCTGCTGCTGCCCCTCCTCCTCGCTGCTCGCTCCGTCCGCAGTAAGCTCAGGAAGGTCTGCCAGCTCATCCCCCTCTTCCTCCTCCCCCAGCGACGGCAGCTCAGCATGGTCGTTCCAGTGCTTGAGGCACGGGAAGCACAGGCGCTGCTGGCTCACTGGGTGCCGCCGCCAGGTGTAGGAGGGCTTGGGGCCCGGCTTCCGAGCCTTGCAGTGGGTGCACTGGGCCGGCTCGTTGGTCGCCGAGCGCCGCCGCTTGGCCGGCGGCTCGTCCTGCTGCAGCTCACGGAAGGGCTTGCGCTGCTCCCGCTGCTGCTGGGCCTGCTGCTGCTGCTGCTCATCCTCCTCCTCCTCATCTTCCTGCTCAGCCGCCGCAGGTGCTGCCAGCTGCTGGTCCGCAGGTGCCACGGGCTGCGCAGGAATGGGGTGAGGCGTGCACATGATCAGGTGTTTGCGGCATGACCCAACAGCAGGGGGATGCCATGCCATGCATTGTCACTCGCAATGCGTCTGCCGCATTGGCTGTCCTTCCCAACCGCATGCATAGATACGTTTCAAGCCGACACACGAGTGCAAACAAGTTTCAGCGGCTGCCGCACCTGGGTGGCGGCCAGGAAGTCCTGCGCCTGCAGCGCATTTCGCAGCTTGGGGATGACCGTGTGCCCAAAGCCGATGGCGTGCAGCAGCTCGGGGTCGCACTCCAGGATGATGCTGCCATCCACAATCTCGTTGTTGTCCACCCACTGCTTCTCCAGCTGCGGGCAAGGGAGGGTGAGACGGGAGGCACGAGGCCCATTATTGGGCAGCAGCGGCGGCGGCGGCGGCAGCGCCTGGCTTCATGCATGAAAGCTGCCTAAACCAGCGGCGATTGCTTGGATCATCAATATAGGACGTGCATAAGCCACAAACGAGCCCACGCTCTCAAAATGCAAGCGGCGGGCACAACAACGCGAGCGCTTGTGTCGGCCGGCCGGCCTCGTTGCTGCTCACCTTGTCCAGAATGCCGCTGGGCAGCTTTACGGTGTGCCGCAGCCATGCCAGCACCTCCTCCTGCTCGCTGTTGCTGTGCAGGATGATCGGCTGCGCCTCTGCAGGGCGCTTCCTCTTTGGAGGCATGGCTGCAGATCGTAAACTGATCATAAACGCCTGCGGCTGGGCTGCTCCATCACCCCGCCACCAGCATGAGGCGCAGCTGCCGCCAGCTTTTGCCGTGTTGCACGCGAACACCGCTGCTTCAATTTGAACGGTTTGAACAAATGTGTTTTTGCATTGAAGGTAGTGCAGGGTTAGTGCAAGGTAGTACGGTATATGCATGCGCGTCCGCTAGGATGCTTGTGTTCATTCATTCAGTTCTGGGTATGGGTATGAAATTAGTAGGCCATGGACGCGTGGGCATAGCGGTACAAAAGGCCAGCTACATCATTTCCTGCCGAACAGGTGCGCCTGGCAGCCCGCGCCCTGCCGCTCAGGCCTTGTGTGTCACCATCACCGCTGCCAGCATCACTTTGTTCCCCTCCTGAGGCACCGAGCCGGTCTCATTGGTGACCGTCACTCGGATGCGGCACAGCTTGTGGTGCGACACCTGCGAGGGGCGAGGCACGTGCAGGGCAGGTGGGAAGGGACACATGGGCAAGGGCCAGTGCAGCAGCCCTCGGCCGCGAGTCTGGCCAGCAGGGCCCTGCATTGCAAAACGCGCCAAGGCGCAGGCATGCAGAAACGCTATCGACCGCCCTGCCCAGGCCCACCTCAAAGGTGTGAGTTTTGAAGACGGAAACGCGGCTGGCGGTGGTGCCGTCCAAGACGCTGGGCTGGCATGCGCAGCCAGACACACACTCAACATCTGCGGTGCCCATGCCGCTGTAGCTGCGGAGGTGCGAAATGTGCACCTCTGTGCGCGATGGGCAGAACTCGGCTGCCGGGCTGGGCGTGGGTGCCGCTGCTGTTTGATTGCTGCTGCTGCTACTGCCGCTGCTGCTGCTGCTGCTGGTCCGTGCTGGCATGCACATGGGGCCAAACCACCTGGTATCCACCTCCAGCTCCGCCCAGGCGCCTGCAGCACAACAGGGCATGCCAGCATGTCAGACCAGGGCATGCCAGCATGCCGGTTGCAGCCTTGGCCCCAGCCGAGCGGCGCCCAGCTGCCATGCAGCAGCACAGCGGTGGCACGCCTGTGCATTGAGCAGCGGCAAAACATTGCAGCAGCTGTGTGCTCACTTGCCAGCTCGACACAGCCTTCATCAGCGCAGGCAGTTGCACCCCCGCAAGCCTTCCCCGCAGCAGCGGCAGTGTGGCACCCACGCACCCGGCATCAGCGCGCGATAGCCCCACTTCTGCTCTACCCAGGACGGAAGGTCCGGCTTCTCTGGCTCGTACTCAAAACCCTCCTGCTCCACTACTGTGGGCTCAAAGTCACGCTGCGGCAGGGTGGTAGACAGAAACAGACAGAAACGGGGGTGGTAAGGGTGCACAGAGATGAGTGTCAGCAGCGTATGAAGAGGAGCGGCCAACAGTGCGGCTGCCACGCACAAGCAGCGCGGCAGCTGGTGGAGAGCGATGGGCGTCTCCCAGCGCCGCAGTGCATACCAGCCACCCACCAGCTGTGCACACAGCGAGGTGCGTGCTTCTCGAAAGTTCCTCGCCATTGAAGGCGGCAGGCCTTCCTGCCCTGGCCTGGACACCGGCACCAGCGGCGCTCCGGCCGCCACCTCCTGTGCTGCTTTTGTCATGAGCGCTGCCAGCAGCTCGGCAAGGACTTGGTGCCCGGTGGCACCCGGGTGAATACTGCAGTGGCAAGGAGGGAGAGACCAACCCAATTCAGGAGCGGGCGAGGGATGAATGACAAGAAGGGAGGCGGGAGTGATGCGGGGCAGCACAACAGCATCCCGGGTAACCAAAAGAAACAGCAGATAAAGGACGCCTTGAAGACAGCACCAAAAGCGACTCACGTGTCGTAGTACAAGTACTGGGCTTCGGTGCCCGGCTCCGCCCCCGGGATTTCCTGCCCCGTCAGCGCGTTGCGGTTGCCGCTGCTCACCACTCGGTCCACCTGTGTGAAGCAAGTGCAGCAGCGGCTCAAAGCACTCAGAGACAGGCTGGGCACAGGTGCGCTGAATGAACCGGTGGCGGTGAACCGAGCCGTGCAACGTACAGATGGCCAGCAGCAGCTGCCCGATGCAGCTGCCACGCACCCTGAAGCCGTCTACTCCGTCCCGCATGTTGCGCCAGGTGGCAGCTCGGAGTGACACAGACGGCAGGTCGTAGTACTGCAATGGGACAAGAGGCAGACAGAGGAGGCGGCGCCCAGTTGGACGGCTGTGCTGGGACGGCGCCACAGACACTCACCGAGCAGCTTGCCTTGCGCAAACTGCAGCACACATCGCAGTCCCCCAGCTCACTTGTGAGTACATGCTCAGCTGCCCCTCAGGCTCCCGGTAATACAGCCCTTCTGTCCAGCCGTCCCCCGAGGCTTTCCACCTGCGCCGCAGGGTTGTTGCATGCAAGGCGGTGTGGGTCGCAGCATGTCTGGAACCTAGGCAGGCAGGCTGGCAATGCCGCACCTGCTGGCTTGCTCCGCACCCAGGCTGCCCTGTGCCTGTGCAACCAGGGCAGGTGCCTGCCGTGCCCACCCACCAGGCGTAGTGATGCAGCAGCACCACCGCCGGCTGCGAGGGCAGGCCCAGCAGCCAGCGAATCAGGCCTTCGTAGGCGTGCCGCGATGGTGACTGGTAGGATGATGGTGATTCGTTGGTGCTCAGTTCGATAACCACCAGGTCAGGGTCCTGTAGAGGAGCCAGGGTGAGGCGCAGCAGAGAGCCGGGCACTCATGCGGCGGTCAGCAGCGGTCGAATCTGGCGGATGACAACCACACTTGGCCAGTACAGCGCATCGGCTGCTGCCCTACAGAAGTATGACACTACAGAAGTTGCCAACCCTGCCACACTGCAGCAAGCTGCGCTAAGCCACAGGCGGACGGCTGAGCGCCCTCACTGGGTCAATCATGAAGGGAGTGCATGGGGCGATGACGGGTGCTGTGGAGCCCGGCAAGCCTTGGTTGCTCAGCACGTGGGCCCTGCAGAATGGGCGTCAGGGCACAGCCAAGCGGCACGTGGCGCTCACTAGGCCATACAAGCGTACAGCCGGCTGACACCTACCACGGTACCCACCCACCTGTTGGGGAAGTTGGCTTCCACGAACTGAAACAGGCGCGCCGGGTAGCTCTGCAGCTGTGCATCCTGCACGCCGTGCCCAAACGTAACCGAGCCGCCCACGGTGAATGCCTTGATGGGCTGCCCCTGCAGCAGTTTGGCAGCCACCCGGCGTATCCGTGTGCCGCTGCCATAGTGAGTGATGCCTCGTGCACGCTCATCCGCTGTCAGCAGCGGCGCCCAGGGCAGCTGCACACAAGGAGGACGAGGGATGGGATGCGGTTGGGTTGGTTGGTGGGGTGAGCGGCCAGGTTCGGAGCGCAGTGGCCCTGTGCACAGCACCAAAGGGCCGCGGCCCCGCACCTTTGGAAGGGGTGCAGGCCGCTCAAGCCACCAGGCCCGAGGCTCCAGGGCTCGGAGCGACAGGGGCGCACCTGCAGCACAGGGGCAATGCGAGGGTTAGACGAAGGGACGGTTGGCGGCTATGCCGCCGCTACGTGCCGCCGCCGCCACTGCTGCAGGGCGACATGCGCCGGTGCCAGCTCACTGAAGCGCTCGTTGATGACCAAGAGGGCCGTGATCAGGGCCGAAACGACGAGCAGTGCGCCCGACCAGCGCATCCTCTGCCGGCTGTCTCGAGCTGCCGCCTGAGCTGCCGCCAGAGAGGTTGGTGAGTGGTGCGGCAGCTCGGTGTAGGTATTAGGCATGCGCGCAAGCCTGGACGCAAACCGCGCACACGAACTCAACAAGCTTCCAGCAAGGGACCGCTCAGCGCCACCCTCGTGCCACAAACAGCCGGCACCGCGGATGTGCAGCCTGACGGGACGATGGGAGCTGACGAGTGAGCGAGGACAGGCTCGCAGGCTACTGCCTGCCAGCGCAGCGCGGCTGCGCCACCTGCCCGCAGCTGCCGCATGTTTTGAGCCTGTTGGCAGCTGTGCCACGTGATCCTTGCCGTGCCTCCCAATGCTCCCCCAGAGTTGTCTGCCATGGGCCTTAACATTCGTGCAGTATAGTGTACACATGCAGCTTCAGAGCGGACGCCAAGCAGGGCAGATGTGCAGAGGAAGCGTGGTTGGTTGCAGGGTGGTAGGAGCAGGATGCTTATTGCAGTGCAGCGTTGCACGAGCAAAGGGCGCGGCAGGAGAGCCCAGGTGCTGGTGCTCGGTAAGATGTGATAGGACTGGTTAGACAGTAGATGGCAATGAAGAAGGACCAATCGATGCATGTGTGTGTGTGAGAGCAGAAGAAAGCAAGTTGGGGTGTGCTTGGTGACGCAAATCCTATTGCAGCAGAGACAGCAGAAGCGCTGGGCTCCCATGATTGACGGTTATTTCCCTGTCAAAATCACATTGAGCTGGCGAGGCTTGGGTTGCCGCATCTGGCGCCTCTTCCACGCCTCGGCAGCACCAAGCACCCAGCAATCGCCCGCGGCCTGCCGCGCTCACCCATCGCCGCTGTGGCTGTGGCTGTACCGCGCCGACGGCGAAGGCGGTGGCATGGGCGGCTGCCGCCCGCCGCCCGAAGCGCCGCCGGGGTGGCGGAAGAAGTTGGGCGAGCCGGGCACTGGAGACATCGGCATTGGAGACATCGGGCCGCCCAGCGGCACCACGCCAAAGCCGACGGCCGGCATGGCACCCGGCATGCCGCCATAAGCCGCAATCTGCTGCATCACAGCCGCTTGCTGGGCGGCCGCCAGGGCGGAGGCGGCGGCATAGTTGGCATAGTCGCCGCCATAGCCTGCTGCACCGCCCACAAAGCCAGGCTGGGCCATGGGGTAGGCATACCTGCCAGGGAGGGCCGGGAGGAGACGACCAGTCAGTGTCAGTGTTTCAAATATTCAGCAAACTTGAGGGATGCAGAAGGCAAAGTGCATGCGTGGCGGTCAGACTGATCGCGAAAACACTCCCACGTAACCACCCGCCCTCGTTCTCACCCTGGCATGCCATACTGCGAGTAGCTCAGTGCGGCCGCCTGCTGCAGCGCCGCTTGCGTTGCTTGCTGCTGTGCGGCATGATGCGCCGCCGCCTGCTGCGCTGCGTGCTGCGCCGCCTGCTGGGCTGCCTGCTGGGCTGCCTGCTGGGCCGCCTGCTGCGCCTGCTGATCCATGGCAAACCGGGACAGGCGCTGGCCTGAGCCAGGCCGGCTGCCACCGCGGCTGTACCCTCCTGAGGGCGGCCGGCTGCTCACCAAGCCACCGCCCTCATACCCAGGAGAGCCGCCCTGTGGCGGGCGCGGTGCTGCAGACGGCGGCAGCGGCGGCGGACCGGGGGGCATGCCTGCTGTGCCGCCCATGCTGCTGCCGGCCCAGCCACCCGCACCGAAGCTTGTGCCCGCCGCAGCGCCCAGCCCCGCCGCTGCCCCAGGGCTGGCTGTGCCGCTGCCTGGGCTGGTGTTGCTGCTGCTGCCGTAGGCCCACGTGCCCTGTGCTGGCAGCACGGCGGCAGCCACGGGGGTGGCTGCCTGTGGGGTGCCGCCGGCTGGGCTGGGCCCTTCCCCGGGTTCGTGCAACTCAGCAATGGTGGGCAGCACGTCTGTGTCGTCCTCCACATCCTCCAGCTGCTGCATCTCCTCTGCAGCGGGTGAAGGGACAGGAGCAGGATGGCGTCACGCTGAGCCCAGCATCGGCAGGAAGGGAGGCTGGGGCCGGACAGCAGCGCAGCAGTGCACCATCCATCCCAAGCAGCATGGGCAGCCTATGTCTGTGTTGCTGGCATGCAAGCTCTGCACCGACAGCCAGCAGCGCCCTCTCACCCAGGAATGCCCTGAGGTCCATGGATGAGGGCAGCAGCACGTCTCCGATGCGCACGCAAGGGAATCCATCGTACACATCCCCGCTGGGCAGCCGCGGCAGGCTGCCCGCACTCAGCAGTACGCCGCCGCTGAGGCGCAGGCCATCGGCACCCAGCGTGATGCCACTGGTGGACCGCTGCAGGCCGCCGCCGCCGCCGGGGGCGGCAGTTGCGCCGGCGGAGGGCGCTGGGACATTGGAGAAGGGGCCGGCGGGGAGCGGTGCGCCGGGATGCAGCGAGGATCCAGCTGCGGCAGAGGCGCCCGCTGCAGCGGCGGCCTCCTGGGCCCTCAGGCGCTCGACATTCTTTTGGTGGCGCCGCCCGCGGTAGTGATCCTGTGGGCAGTGGTACAGCAGGGCGGCAAGGAGGTTGCGATGCCGGCCTGAATGTTGGGCGGTGAGGCATTCACAGCAATCAATGGCCAGGTCAATTTACAAATGCCCACTACCATCCATTCCTCTCGCACAAACAACAGCCTAGCCTCCACAGCAGCAACGCACCTCCAAGTTGATCGCCGAGGTCGCCATGATGCCGCACACCGAGCAGATGAGCGACTCTGGCACCACCTCCCCGCCCCGGCCGCCGCCCGCGCCGCCCGCAGCGCTGCCCGCCGCGCTGCTGCCGGCGGCGTTCCAGTCCAGGGAGGAGTGGCGGGAGTGGCGGCCTCGGGCGGAGCGTGTGGCGGGGCTGGCTGAGCGGCTGCCGGGGGCCAGAGGGGAACCGCAGGAGGCGGGGGTGCCTGGCTGTGAAGCGGAGCCGGGGTCCAGGCCCTGGGCACGCAGCAGGCGCCGCGTGTGCTTCACGCCCTGTGTGGAGGGGCGAGAGGATGGGGGGCTGCGAGTATGAATCCTCGGCGCATGCAAGGGCCTCTGCGTGGCAAGCGATGATGCTGGTAGAGGGCCTGCCATGTCATGCAGTGCTGTGCTCGTGGCCATGCTTGCTGTTCAACATTGCCAAGCAGACGCCTCTGGCTGGCTGGGAAGCTGAGCAGCACAAGCAGCAGCTCAGCCCTGCACTGCCGCCCACCTGCAGGTGGTAGTCGTAGTGGCGGCGGGAGGGCGTGACCACGCCGCAAAGGTCGCACCGGTAGATGCGCTGGTTGCCTGCGGGAGGGTTGTTGGGATGGAGGAGGATGCAAGACAGGTGAGGTGTGGCGAGCAGTGTGACCATGCGAAGCACAGAGTGCTGTGGGGCGGCAGCGAGCAGGCAAAATTGTTTTGGCCCAGCTGCTCTCTGCTGCAAGAGCGCAGCAGGTGAGCAGCGGCGGCTACCTCACTAGGGCCAGCTTCACGACAAATGCACCAGGGCATGCCCTCCAACTACCAGCCCCAGCCAAGCGGCCCTTGCCTGAAGCATCCAGCAGCAGCGCCTGCTCCTCCGCCAGGAAGCCCGCACCCCACGACCCGCCGCCGCCGCCGGCCCCCACAGCAGCAACAGTGCCAGCCAGCGGTGTCGAGGTGCCAGAGCCTGCAGAGCCTGCTGCCGCGCTGCCCGCTGTGGCATGGCTCAGCCGCGACCCAGTCTCAGGCTCGCTGCTCGTCCGCACGCCGCTGCTGCTGCTGGGCACCCAGACCGCGCCGGTGCCCCCGCCAAATGCAGCGGCTGCAACGGCGGCCGCCGCCATGAGCTGCTGGTGGTGCTGCTGCTGCAGGGACAGGCCGGCGCCGCCCCAGGCGCCTGGCATGCCGGCGGGCAGCGTGCCACGCTGGCGGTGCAGCTGCGTCATGCGCGTGTGCCGCTTGCCTGCGGCAGGGGAGGGCGCAGACACAGGCATGGGTTCAGGCGACCGAGCATCGCGGTGACCCACATCTCAGTGCACCCTAGAGACAGCACCCCTGTACTCAATTGGCGCCCCATAAGGCAACCAGCCTATCACCCAGCATGTGCATGCGCAGCATCATTCGGGCAATGCAAGCAAGCCCTTGGCAGGCAGAAGACCGGTGCGGCTCACCCAGCATGTGCATGCGCAGCTGCTCCTCGCTGGTGGCGTACAGCCCGCACATGGGGCAGTAATAGGGCGTCACCAGCGGCTGCACCCTGCAGTGCGGTAGAGAGGCAGGGAGCAGGTTTCAGTTGCCGCCGAGCCTGCATGCCGTCGCAGCGTACGTGATCTGAGCTGTAAGCGGCCAGGGAAAGGAAGTGTGCTGCCTGCTCCCCAACACATCTTTGAGATCGGTCGACAGCACAGCACAGCAAATGCTCACTTGGGGGAGGAGGGGCGGCCAGCGGGTGAGTCGATGCCCGCCACGCGCCGCTGGTGCTTTCGCCCGCGCCGGTGCGCCTGCAGCCAAACGGAAGAGATGAGGTGAGACCACAGGTGACACGTTCTTCTGATGCACTGGCAACGCGAACACCCAGATGCGGTTGCCTTCTACTCCGTCCTGCGCAAACGCATGACTGCACTGCCCCGGCCTTCCAACACAGCTGGCCTGGCCCACCTCCAGCAGGCGCTCGCTGGTGCAGTACACGTTGCATGTGGGGCAGTGGAAGGGCGTGGGCTCTGGAGAGTAGACCTGCCGGTCTGTGAAGCTGGGGCTGCCGCTGTAGTCGCCTGCAAGGGCAGGGAGGAGTGAGGGGAGGAGTGCTGAGGCTGGTTGCAGTGGCCGTATGCAGTTTGGCGCGTAGTGCGTGGCACCTGCCAAAGCTGGGGAGAACGGCTCTAAGCAGCTGCTCAATCAAGCTCACCCAGCTGCCAGGCACAGCAGGCAAAGCGGGCTATTTCCGCGTGCGTACCACTGGGTCCCACCCTTGCCAAGCAACCGCATCACTCACTGCCTTCGTCGTCATACAGGTGGCTCAAGTCCGGCCGCCGCACTGCCAGCGGCGGCAGGCCCGCTCCCGGCAGCGGCGCGTCTGCTGCACCCAGGGCTGCCGTGCCACCTGGTGCAGCCATCTGGGTGGTGAGGCCCGGGCCAGAGGGCAGCTGCTCCTCCAGCAGTAGGCCCCGCAGCATAGCAGACACCTCCTGGCCCTGCTGCAGCAGCTGCGCCTGCTTGATGCGGCGCTGGTGGCGGAAGCCGCGCAGGTGCGCGTCAAAGGCCTGTGAAGGAGGGAGGGGAGACAGGGTTCATGCGTCATTTGGCAGGGATGCGCTTCGGGAAGCACAGCTGCGCGGGTATCATGTTTTCTGCGGCTGTCCGGGCGGTGGCTAGGCTGGCTGGACATGTAACAAGATGCCAGATGCAGCAACAGCAGCCGGCAGTCACAGGCACAGCCCACACCACCCAGCAGCCAACCCAACCGCCCCACCTTGTGCCCGGTGGCCGCCACGTTGCACAGCGGGCAGAAGAAGTTGGCCGTGTTGTTCCCGCCAGGCACGGGGCCTGGTGCCTGCAGGCCGCCTCCGGGCGCCCACTCCGCCGCCGCTATCGCGCCAGCAGGCGTGGCGGCTGCCGCCATGCCAAGGAACAACGGCTGGCCCGAGAGGCCCGCCGCCGCCGAGGGCTCTGCTGGCGCCGCCGGGCTGGCGTCTGCCTGCGCGGTGCGTGGCAGCAGGTGCTGCGCCAGCAGCAGGCGGGAGGGCCAGTAGCGCACGATGATGCCCAGGCGATGCAGCTCCATCAGTGCTTGTAGCGAGGCGGCGGCGCAGGCCGCCTGCTCTGAGGGCAGTGCTGGCCCCACAAACACATCTAGTGGCATGCTGACGCCTGCCACGTGGAAGCGCTCAGGAGGGAAGTAGGCCGCAGGCAGCGTGACGCTGGTCTGGAACAGCACCGGAGCCGGCGCCGCCGCCGCCTCGCCGCCGCTCTGCTCCCCAGCCTCCCCCACTGCGGCGCCGCTAGCCGCGCTGTCCGCCGCGCCACCGCGAGGCGACAGCTGCCGGCCGCGGCCAGGCTGCTTGTAGGGGGAGGCCATGAGGGTGGCGTAGGCGGGCGGGGTGCCGCACAGGCCGCAGCACAGCATCTCCAGAATAGGCTTGGCCTCTGGTTCCAGTACTGCTGCGGTGTTGCGGTGCGCCAGCATCGTCAGCTTCTCCTCGGCCGCCGCATCGCCCAGCTGCACCAGCTGCATGGCCGCCTGCGGCAGGGTGGGTGGGCAGGGGCGCAGATCAGCAGGCAGGCAGGTAGGCAGACAGGCAGGAATGGCAGTCCTTCAGCCTCAGCACTGCCAAGGCCACCCACTCAGCTACCTCTGTGCAAGCCCCATGCAAAATTCAAGGAAGCTCAACAGATGCAAGCCAGCCAGCCAGCCAGCCATCCCCTCCTGCCGCCGCCTCACCTTGAGCGAGTGGTCCACCCGCCGCACCTCGCCCAGCGCCAGCACCTGTGAAGCCGTGGCCAGCACATGGCAGGCCAGGCGGCCCCAGCCGGAGCGCGGCGAGCCGTCCGGCGACTCGTTGCGCACAGAGCGGCAGGGCGACAGGCCGCGCTTGCCGCGCGCCGCGTCCATGGCGGCCGCCGACAGGCGGTGGCAGGCAGACAGGGCAACCGACTCCAGCTCCTGGCTGGACGCGTGCAGCACATCGCCTGAGCTGTACCTGCAAGCAGTTCAGCAGCCAAGGGGCAGGCATGAGAAGGGCATTAGCACAAAAGCAGGCACGCTATGCAGAGTTGACAGAGCAAGTGCATGTTTGCAGCTGTGGCAGGCTTCACTTCAGCCCTGCTGGCTTCATGCAGAGCAGCGGCTCACCAGACCAGGGAGTGGTACCGGCCGATGCGGCGCTCCAGGTCAGGCAGCTCAGACACCTGCATTAGCAGTGGCGGCGGCACACGACTGCTCAGCACGGCTGCTCGGGACCAACCGCAAGGCCTCAAGCAGGACACAAGAATACAGATGCATGGAAACGCGGCTGGACCATCGACATACCAGCAATCTGTCCAGCACACACACCTGCAGCAGGTGGACCGCCAAGCCGCTGGCGGGCGGCAGCTGGAGGACCGCAGTCCCTGCCGCCACCTCGCCCTCGGCCTCAGCGCCTGCCTCCTCCTCATCAGCAGCAGCACCCACGGACTCGTTTGCTGCCGCCTCCCCCGCCACCGCCTCAGCAGCAGGCTCCTCCTCTGCCGCTTGCTGGGCTGCAGCTGCTGCTGCCTCAGCCTGGGCTGCGGCTGCAGCCAGTGCCGCAGCCAGCTGCTGCTCTGCTGCCTCAGGCTCCAAATCTGCCAACTGCTGCGCCTGCAAACCCTCCTCCTCATCCTCCTCATCCTCAGGCGCATCCCGCATCAGCAGCACTGGCATGCCAGCCAGCTCCGGTGCGGCGCCCAGCAGCGCCTGCACAGCCGCCACAGCGTCAGCATTGCTGGCCACCACCGCAACCCGGCGCTTCCCAGGCCGGCCACTCAGCTGCGCATCAACCAGCTGCTCTGACAGCGCCTGCACCAGCGCTGCAGCGCGGGAGCAGCCAGCTGCGGCGGCAGCGTATGGGCTGTTGTCCACAGGGGCTGCCTTGGCGTGCGGCTTGCTGGGTGACAGCTGCAGCAGGCTGGTTAGGCGCAGCGACAGCTCCGCGTATTGGTCGCTGACTTCTGACGCCCTGGGCGACAGATCACCAAGCAGCGAATCCTCCTCCTCAGCCTGCTGCTGCTGCTGCTCCTGCAGCTGCTCACTCCCTGCCTCCGCCTGCTGCTGCTGCTCGTCCTGCGGAGCCGGCTTGGGCGGCTGCTGCTGCGCCCACTGCAGCAGCGGCGATGCGGCGGCCACCTGCAAGATGCGCGCCTTGAGCGGCTTGACGACACCACCGAACGGCGGCGGTCCAGCAATGCTCTCCCGAAGGAAGGACGCCAGGGAGTCGAGCGCTGCGGGCAGGCGCTCCAGGCAAGCGCGTGGCCCCACCTCCAGCAGCAGCCTGCGGGGCGGGAGGCAAAGTAAAACCAAACATCACGAAGAAGTGCAGAAAGCATCAGGCTGGGGCAACGGCGTGTACTGATAGACAAGCCGCAGCGCGCCTCCTTGCCATCAGCCAACATGGTAGTGTAGAGAATTGCAGCAGGTCGGCTGCGGAGCACCCCCAGGCATGCTGCAGCAAACCATCACACCCGCCGCACCTGAGTGCGCGCACGCAGTCCAGGACGTGCATCATGAGAGCCAGTGCGTCGGGCTCCCGCACATGCTCGCCCCGCGCCGGCAGCGCGTTGCTGTGCCAAATGGAGTGCACCACCTGCAGCTCCACCTGGGCCCAGTCGTGCTGCATGGGGTCGGGCTGCTCCGCCGCGGCTGCTGCCGCCGAGATTTGGGCGGGCGCCGCAGGCCCCACGGGCGTGGCAGGGCTGCCCTCCGGCACAGGGCTGCCAGCCAACGGGCTCAGCCGGGCCGCGGTGGGTGTGCTGCCTGCCAGCGGCGTGCTGCCTGCCAGGGGCGTGCCGCCGGCACCGGGCGTCCCTCCTCCTGCTGCCACTGGCGTGCCGCCTGCTGCTCCGGCGGGCGTGCCGGGCGTGCCGCCTGCGCCCGCTGCTGCCGCCGCCTGGCCGCTGCCGGCAGCCATGAACTGCACCAGCCGGCCAAAGTGATTGAGGCCAAACTCGTGCAGCACGTCCCACAGCTGCAAGAATGCGGGTGGCAGGAGAACCTTAGGCTTGCCGCAAAAACCAAACCTACACATACAGGCAGCCACAAGCAATGTAGTCTGCCCCAATCCTGCAGTTCTGATGGTCTTTCAATTGCCCGCGGCACATGCGCGGCTGCTGGCACTCACCCCCAGCAGGTGCTGCTGCAGCACCGCGGCAAGGCGCTCCTCAGGCGGCGCCAGCGCGTAGCTGTGCAGCTGGATGCTGTCATGGTGCAGCTGCGCCTCCAGCTGCACCAGCCCCTCGCCCGCAGGCAGCAGCAGCTGCGCCTGCACCAGGGGCAGCAGCGGCCGGCAGAGCAGGTCAGTGGGGAGAGTTGCGCAGCAGCGGCCATAAGCAACTGCAGAACCAGGCCGAGCAAGCATGCCCTGTCTCAACCGCGTGCCCATGCACCACGCCTGCTGCGCATTTGGCTCAAACAGGACCCTTCACGGTTGGCGTGTCCCCGCCCACCTGCAGGCTGTGGCACAGCTTGCGCAGGTTCTGGCGCAGGCGGTCAAATGGGCGTGGCTTGGTGGGCAGCTGGGAGGCCAGCACGCCCACCACGCGCGGCCGCTGCCCCTCCTCGGTGACCTTCCAGTACTCGCGTACCAGCGTGTTGGAGGGGTGGTTGCGCACCGCTGCAACAGGGAGACCGCATGCGAGCGTCAGAGGGAAGCAGCGCTCCGGACATGTGAAGTGCAAAGCGGAATGCGGCATATAGTGTGACCGCCGCAGCACTGCATCCTGCCACTGCACTCGTGACCAAAAGCACACCGGCAGCACGCCTACCGCCAGGCCGGCTGCAGCAGCACATGCGCACGATTTGCACGACCTTGCTGCGCCCCACGCACCTGTGAATGCATCCATCATCACAAGCAGGGAGGCTTGGCCCAGGCGGTAAACCCCCGTCTTCAGCAGCCGCAGCAGCAAGCCGGCAGTGAACACGAGCACGCGGCTGCAGGTCAGGGCAGGTGTGAGGTACATCAGCGGAGCGGCTGACGTGGCGGGCAGCTGGGTGGTGTGTTGGCTCCTGTGCACTGAACGCACCCACATGCAATGCTTTCAGTCACAGCCGCAGCCAGCTGCAGGCCAGTCTGCCACTGCAGCCAAGCGGAATGTAGCCTGCCACCACAGTTCCCACCTGGACTGGAACTGCTGCTGGAACGAGTACAGAAAGTCGCCGCCGCAAAACACGGCTGTGGGCAGGCCCAGCTCCGCCTTCAGCCGCTGCACAGCAGGCACGGCAACCAGGGCACGCTATATTGTGGTGCTGGTTCTGCCATGCTGGAGCACAGACACATCTGAGAGACAAGTTCTGGGCTGCCCAGCACAGGCTGCAAGCGCGCTCAGCACGCTCCCTCACTCAGCCCAGAGAAGTTCTGTCCGCAGCAGGCCGCACCTGCGCATGCGACAGGGCATGTGCGGGGCGGTCCACCACCACCACCACATGCTTGTCTGGGTGCCGCTCCGCTGCCCGGCTCAGCACCGCATCGATCACTGGGCGCAGGCCCAGGCCTGCACGCAGCGGTGGTGCAAACACTAACCATGCATCACGAGCCAGCAATGCAGCCCAGGGCCAGCACACGCAGCAGGCAGCACGGCAGCGTAGCTGTCGTACGTAACAAGTGAGCAACAAGTGGCCCCCAATCGCGCACCTAGCGGTAGGAACGTCACGCAGTTGGTGGCGCAGTCTGCCACGGCATCAATCAGCTCCGACTGGTGCAGCGCAAGGCAGCCGCCGCTGCCGCCAAGGCTTGCTGCCGCCGGGCCCTGCCGCGGCGAGAGCGCCCAGCCCACCGCCGCATTCACCGCTGCCAGGCGGCTCTCCCAGTCCTGCCCAGCAGCTGGGTCCTGCGCCGCACTGCCGGTCGGGGGCGACGGTGCGGCGGCGCAGGCTTGCCGCAGAGCGGCAGCCGCCGCCGTCAGCCCATCCAGGGCTTGGGCGGCCGCCTGCGCCGCGGGCTCGGACCCCACCATGCTGCCGAGCCTGGGCTACACCAGCCAAGCGCGCTGCGGGCCCACAGGGGCCGCTCGTCAAGTTGGGGCCGGCTTGCGCTGGGGGTGAGCCGGCGTCACAAGTGCATGTGATCCAGAGTTCGGGCCAGCTGCGAGGATGCCGTGTGTGGCCGCGCCCGACCGCCCCGCACCGCGTGGGCACGGTTGAACCTGGTTTCTGCCGAGCAAAAGGCTTGAGCTGCAGCAATGCCGTGCAGAGCCTGGCTGCGGATGTGATCGGGCCGGCGCAATTGCGCATCCCGCACTACAGCCTTTGCCAGGTGTCGGTGCTGAGCAACCGCCACTCAACGCCACCCACCCCGACGACCCAGGGCTATCGGGCTTGTGCACTGGCTGGACACCCCTACACCCCTGTAGGCCGGGCCGCATGGCCGCGCATAGATCATTACACAGGGCTTATTCAGAGCGGCTTGAGAGAATGGGCGGGGGAAAAGACGCAATGAAAGCGAGAGATTGGGGAGGCAAAGCCACACATCCGGCGGGGAAAAGAGGGGATGAAAGGGCTGTGTGGGGACTCGCTCACCCTGAAGCAGCAGCACGGGACGTGCGTGGGAAAAAGGAAGGGGGAAATGTTACCGTATCAACGGGAACGCACCCAAAAACCAGCTGGGCAGGGTCGACAATTTGCAAAGGCGTTTTGCGGGGGCTTCTGTTGTTGAAAAGTGGGGAAAAGCGGATTCGGCAGGGCAGTGGCAAAAATGGACTCGGCGACGGCGTCGCTGGCAATGCGGGCGGCGCGGCACGGGGGGACGGGGTCGTTGGGAAAAGGCTGGCGCCGCCGTTGGGGGGCGGGGCGGCGCGATGCACGGCAGTGACAAGAGGGGAGGGGTATGAGCTGGTCTGGTGGAATTGGGAGTAGCTATTAGAGGGGCATTATCAGCGCCGCAGCATAGGCAGCTCGCCCGCCACCGGTGCTTGGGTTCGGGGTGTGCATATATTTCGTAGACGCGGGGCAGCCCGGTGGGGGATAGAGAAGTGCTTGCAATGTTGGGGGGGTTATAGGTGGCACTTGTGGCCTCGTTTGCATTGTGGGGAGGGGCTTGGATGGGTCTCAAAAGCTGTCGCTGGGTGCTCGCACGCACCAAGAGCGGTTTCGGTTTGCATCTTCAGGGGCGGCGGCGCTCAGCGCACCGGCTCCTCCTGGGCACGCAGCTGCTGCGCCTGCAGAACAGAGAAAGGGCAAGGGCGAGGCAGGGGCAGGCTGAGCACCTGGGGCCAATCTAGCTGCAGAGTCGCTGCATGCACTGCCGGCCGCTGCAGGCAGCGCCCCAGACTTGCTTCCAAACATGCAGCTGCACGGATGTGCAAGCCCAGCCAGCAGCCCGCAATTAGCCCCCCCTTGTGCACTCACCCGCTTCTCAGCCAGGCGCTGCGCCTGCTCAATCAGGGGCGGCAGGCGCCCCGAGCCCAAGGCATCGGCGGGGCTGAGCTCCTCTGCCAGCTGTGACAGGCAGCTGGGCAGCGCTGGCGGCACGCCCAGCGGCAGCCCCAGCGGCCCGGGAACCGGCAGCACGGCCGCCGGGGCGGCTGCCGGCGGCGCAGGCACGGGGGCGGGCGGTCCGGTGGACACCTGTAACCGATACGGAGCAATGGCAGGCATGTGAGTGCTGTGGCAAGCTGCAACAGCACGGATGCAGGCTGCCATGCACAGCCAGGCACTCCTGAGCACCCAACCAACCCACCCTGCACCACCTGCCCAGTCGCAACTGCCCCGCAACTGCCCAGCCGCCCAACCAGCCGCACCTGCGCCACCTGCATGCGCAGGCGCTCAATCTCCGCCAGCATGGCCGCCTTCTCCGCCGCCATCGCCTGCATCGCGCTGGACGCCTGTGTCAGCCGGCTGCTCAGGTCCTCGCGCTCTGCGGGCAGGGAGCGAGGGCAGCCGAGGGCATGGTGAGGAACGGTGGGGGACACTGTCTGTCGCACCCCTGCAGGAAACTGCACTGAGCACACCCCGCTCCAGAGCCAGATGCAGAAGTGTGCGCACCCATGCCCTGATTTTTTTGTGAGAAACATCAGAATGGAGGCTCACCCGTGCATAGCTGCTCCAGCTCCTGCTCCAGGCTGGTCTTTATCCTTCACCCTCACAAAACAATGCTTTGCATGAAGCCTCACCGGTGCGCAGCTGCTCCAGCTCCTGCTCCAGGCTGGACATCTGCGTCTGGCGGCGGCGGCGCGAGCGGCGCGCGCTCTCGCGGTTGGACAGCATGCGGCGCAGCCGCCGGATCTCCTCTTGCGGCAGGTTGGGGTCCTGCACATTGAGCGGGGCGCAGCAGCAGAGGGGCGGGTTGATTCCATAGCAGCAGGCGCAATGCCGGCGCCCGCACAAAGCAAATTCGCATGCAGCAAGCGCAGCAAGCCGCACGCATGGCAAGCCGTACGCAGCGAGGGCGAGCCACAGCTGCTTTGCTTGCTCACAATCAGGTCGTCGTAGCTCTTCTTCTCCCGCGGCCGCCCGCCGCGCTTGGCGGGCGCCGGCTTGCTGTTGTTGGCGGGTGCAGCCCCGGCAGTGAAAGTGAGGCCTGAGACGGGTGGGGAGCCGTTGAGCTGCAGCGGCTGCTGCGGGGAGGCCAGGTGGGGCGCCGCAGGGCCCGCCGCATCCTCAAAGTGGTCATCTGCAGACACCGCAGCGGCCAGGAAGCGACAGCATTTATGGTGCTGGCCGATGCAGGGTAGGAGAACAGTGCAAGTGCAATAAGCGAGCATGCAACCAGTCAGGCATGCCTGCAAGCTCAGAGAGCCTTGCATGCTGCCGTCCACAACGCCGCGCACCTGCACCGCCAGAGGACGAATCAGACACCGCGCACTGCTGCATGCCGCTGTACTGAGGGTCCGTCGCCGTGGTGGCGGCGGTGGCAGCCGCCGCGCCGCTGTCGGCGCTGCCGTGGCTCACGTGGCTGCCGCCCTGGCCACTGCTGCACGCCTTGGGCTCAACCTTGAGCGCCGGAAGCACCGGGTGCGGCTGCATCGGCTGCGGCGGCTGGGTCTGGGCGGCGGGCTGCTGCGCATGCGCCTGCGCCTGCGCCTGCAGCTGCGCCTGCATCTGTAGCTGCTGCGCTACGCGCTGCTGCGCGGCCGCAATGGCGGGCGGCAGCCCGCTGGCGTCGTTGGCGGAGGAGGCGGTGGCAAACGCGTGCACCGCGCTGAGTGTGGCGGAGCCGGGGTGCAGCGGCAGGCCGGGCACGCCCTGCATGCTGCCCTGCCGAGCCAGCAGCGCGCCGGCGGCATTGTTGAAGGCTGCGGCGGCGGGGCTGCCGGGCTCGGCGTACGCGGGGATGCCGAAGAAGCCAGTAGTGGTGGGCGAGAAGAGGGCCGAGGGGTCTGAGGGGTCGATGCCGCGGGCCACCGCCGCCGCGTGCATCTGCTGCAGGCTCAGGTGCTGCGGTACGGCCGCCAGCTCAGCCGGCGCGGAGCTGCCGCCCAGCTCCACCTGCTCCAGCTCCAGGAAAGGGTCGTGCAGGTCCTCCAGGGGGAGTAGGTCCTCCAGCAGCATGGGCTGCAAAGGGGAAGGGATAGTGGGGCTGGTGCGTATGTGCCTGCTGGCCTGAATGCACGGCAGCGGCAAACGTCAGGCGGGCGTGGCAGGTGGGCAGGTTATTGAAACGCTGCACTGCATTGAATGGTGGCGCCCTGGCTGCACGCAGTGCACAACGCAGCTCACCACGTCAGTGCCCGCAAGCTGCGCGGCGGCCTGCGCCTGCGAGGCAGAAGCAGGCGGGGCGCAAGATGAGGGATGGGGGATGGGGGACAGTACGCAGCATTGCAGCAACAAACACGAAACCCCGCTGCGAACAAGGATGATGAGACCCCAGCATGCTGTGTCAGAATGATTCAGTTGCAATCACAAGCCCTAATCATACCTGGCGGGCGTGCTCCAGCGACGCCCGGGCAAGGTGCGCTGCCGCCGTCGCCGCCACGCCCGCGGGCAGGGCGGCCTGGTCCAGGCTGGCGCGGCCTGCGCGCAGGTGCACGAGCATCGCTGGCCGAGCATGAGGCACGGGTGGGGCGGGCAAAAGGCTGCGGGGCGCGGCCGATTATGTGATTGCTAGCGGGCTATCCGGGAGCGGGTTGGGCGCGTTACAAGGACTCGCAGGCAATGTTTGTGGACCGGGACGCTGCGGGCGTGCTGCCGGGAGGGGCTCATGGTGGCTCACCGCTGCTGGGAGCGCTGCTCCCTCCACCGCCCGTCCAGGCAAGGGTCTCCATGTTGTGACGAGACGGTTGCAGCGATTGTGACGCGATAAAGGCCCGCGCTTG